>Ga0181573_10000259_pt1 | contig 55849 bp, 26 predicted proteins | sample 101ome_25_FD_148643 | JGI IMG/M metagenome (GOLD analysis project Ga0181573, IMG submission 148643) | Coastal salt marsh microbial communities from the Groves Creek Marsh, Skidaway Island, Georgia - 101409BT metaG (spades assembly) | ecosystem: Environmental > Aquatic > Marine > Intertidal zone...
GTTGTTCGTTTCCCCCAAAATTCCCCCCCCGAGTGAGTCAGCAACATCCAAGCTGGACCAATCCAGCGCCGCTTTTTCGTGCGAGAAAAAAAGATACGGTGGGTTTTCTTGAGAAAATAAACGGTTGAATTCCGCACGTGTCGTGCCACACCGGTCCGCACACGTGCTGTCGTGCTCGTCGTCTGCGGGCGGGGGTGTTGACGACTGTTACGCGGGCTTTGGTGCCGTCCGGACCGACACTCGGGAGGGCGCGCCACTAAAGAAATGGGCGGCTTCAGCGAGTATCGGAGGAAAAAGGCCGCGATGCTGTCCGCGGCGAAGCGCCTGCGGGTCGAGGACCGCGGCAGCCAGGAGCGTAGGTCAGCGCGCGTCGGCCGGGGCGCCGAAGATGGAACCGTCGCTTCGGACCGCGGACTGCCCACGAGGGGTTGGCAGGTCTCCGTCACCGAGCCCGTGGCGGGCTCGAGGAGGGGCCTGAGCAGGCCGCTCGTGGCTGGTGAGCCCATCCTGAAGAGATCGGATCGGCGCGAGGCGACGTCGGACCGACGGCGCGCGGGCGGGTACGGCGCGGCCGACGGCGCGCCCATCGCGTGGGACGCCGCGGACGATCTGCCGATGCATCCGAGGACCCGCGGCGGGTCGTCTCGGGCCGCGTCTTCCTCCTCCGCGTTTCCCTCGTGCGCCGCTCTCGTGACCGGCGTCGCGCTGGTGATGACAATCGCGGTGTGCGCGCTCGCCGTCGTCCACCCGGAGCTCGCGCGCGCGGGCGCCACGTCTGCGGCAGCCGCCTGGACCGGGCGCGTCTCATCTTTCTTCTCCACCTCGCGACGCGAAACCGAAACCGTCGACGCGCAGTCCGCCAGGCTAGCCTTCCTGGCTCCCCACGGCCACGACGCGGCTCCCCACGCGCGGCATCGACACGCGACGAAGACGGCGGGGTGCGAGCTCGCGAGCGTCGAGGAGGCCGCCGCGCGAGTCGCCGCGGCGTTTGCCGAGGGAGGACGACGCGAGGAGTCAATCGGCGCCGCGTGCGAGGCGGCTGAACGCTTCCGATGGGACGACGTGGATCCGTACGTCGACGCCGCCGTGAAGGACCGTCAAGGCGGTGACGAAGGGAAGGTGTTGGTGTTCCACGCCGGGTCGCGGTTCGACCCCGACGCGGTGACGCGCGCCGCCGAGATGATGGCTCGGGACGACGAGGTCGATTCGAAGGTTTCGCCGGGCGAGGGTAGCGCGGGCGAAGGCGAGAAGAGGAAGGAGAAGAGCGGCGCCGCGCGCGAGGGGAAGAAGGAGAACGCGCTGCCCCTGCCCGGCGGTGGGGCACCACCGCCGCCGAGGCCGACGGGGAACCTGACGGCGCCCCCGGCTCCCCCCGCTCCATCGCCGCGCCCCGTTCCGGCGCTGCGGGATTCGTCAACCGCAAAGTCCAAGAAGGGCGCGGGTCTGGGCGAGGGCGAGGGTTCAAACGGCGGAGTGTTGGGGGTATTCAGGGGCTGGATGAGGAGGCGCGAGACGTCGGAGGAGCGCGCGTTCAGGGCTTGGCTGAAGAAGCACGATACCGGCGAGGTTCGGGCCGCGACGGCGGCTCGAAGATTGCTCGCCATCCCCGGGCGGGACGGGCGTTCGAAGAAGACAAAGTCGCCTTCGCGCGCCGGTGAAGGATCTAAAGGAGGTTGGACGTGCGTGATCGTGGGCGAGAACGCGAGGGTCGCCGATAAGATTTCCCGCGCCGTCGCGGACGTGGGTTCACCGTGCGCGAGCGTCGTGAACCGCGTCGCGAGGGGCGGCGAGGCGAGGGAGAGCGCGAGGGACGATGAAGAGTGCGCGGCGAAGAGGGCCCGCGCCGCGGACGTCAAGTTGATGAGCCGCGCGAGGCACGTCGTGGCGACGGAACACAACGACGGTGTGCACGTCGCCGACCTGCTTCGGCGGTGCGCGAGGGACGCCGCGTGAGTTGCGTACTTTGTACTCTTAATCGTTGACAATTTGTCGGCTGATTGGTTTCATCTTTATGAATAGTTCCTCATGATGATCGTGTCGGTAATCCCGTTCTGTTGGTACAGACGTTCCGAGAATCGATCCCGCCCTCGCCCGCTCACAGCTTGAGCGTGCGCATGCTCTCGCCCAGCGCATCCGGCGACAGCGCCTCGTCGTCCCCGCCCCGCGTCTTCTTCCCGGTGGTCCCGCCGCCGCTCTTCCATAAGCCGCTGAGCTCCTTCATGATGTTCTTATGCGGCGTCCCCGCGGGCATCCTCTCCTTCGTCGCCGCGAAGTGCTCCTTGACAAAGAGGCTGAACGCGGTCGGGGGCTTCTCCTCCGCCTTGCTGCCGTCGGGGTTGAACTTGCCGAGGTACTCCAGCCGACCGTTGCACACGCCGCAAGCCTTGGCCTCGACGTCGATGGACTTGGAGTGCCGGCCATACTCGGTGTTGCACCACTCTTGCGTGCACCTGTACCTGTACGGCTGGAAGATCTCGTACGAGTGGCAGGTATCGACGGAGACGTCGGGGTAGGTTCGCATCGCCTGCTTCGCCCATTTCTTGAACGTTGGGCCGTGCGGGGGCTTGGCCTGGCGGTCGAGGAGCCAAGCCGCGGCGTGACACATCTCGTGCAGCAGAGTAGCCTCAAGCTTCTCCGCGCAGTCGAGCACCTTGGTGGACAGCTCGATCCTGGCACTGTACTCGCTCAGGCCAGTGCTCCTCGTCACCTTCCTGTAGTGGGTCAATCCCGCGGTGGTGAGCAGCTTGGCGTTCCAGGAGATGTCCAGCTTGGCGGGCAGCTTCCCGTCGAAGGCGTCCGTGTTGAACTCGTTGTACAGCGCCCTCGCGATTGTCTCCTTGTGCTTGCCGTAGTTGAGGGTCTTTCCTGGCTTGGCCGCCGACGCGAGCGCCGCGGCGAGAGCCTTGCTGTGCGTCGGCGGCGGTTCGTTCCCGAAGGACGCGCCGAATCCGACGGTCTTTCTGCCGGCGGTGTTGGGCGTCTTGGCCCAGCTCGGGGTTCTCGCCTCGTTGAGCACCTCCGCGAGGGGCCGCGGGGGCGTCGGGGTCTTGAGGTCGTCGAGTCCGTAGGGGTCCTGAGCGGTTCCCTTGGCCACCATCGTGCGGGGCGGCCTCGGATCGTTCTCGTCGGGTTCCGGCGAGCTGCCCTCACCCTCTGAGTCGGTCATGTGCTTGACGTCGTCGTCGCCGAACGTCAGGCGACTGCCCTTGCCGGGGGTCTTCCCCGGGGTGCGACCCTTGAGGATGCTCTTGGGCGCGCGAGAGACAGTCTTGGGAACCTCCGGGGACGGGGTCACGTTGGGCATCACGCCGCCGCTGCGCGCGTGGATGTCCTCCGCGATGGCGTTGGACGATGCGTCGGAGTCGTACTCGACGTCGTCGTCGTCGCAGACGAAGTCATCGTCGGCGGAGCACGCCTCGTCTTCGTCCTCCTCCTCCTCGTCGTCCTCGTCGTCGGAAGCCTCGTCATCAATCCACGCGAGTGCTTTTTTCCTCGCCGACTCGATCACAGCCTTGCGTTGGGGCCTGCGCCTCGCGGGGGTGACGGCGTCCGCGGCGGTGGAGGCCTCCTCGGAAACCTCCGGCTCCGGCGCCGGGGCGGCGGCGTACTTGGACGACTTCTTGAGTGCGGATTTGGGAAACGCCTTTGGCTGCGTCGGGGCGAGCGCGGGCGCCGGGGCGGTTGCGGCGGCGGACAGCTCGGAGGACGCCGCGTCGTCGTCAAAGTTCGGGGCGCGCATCGCCGCCTCGCGCGCCTCGCGCTGCGCCCGTATCTTCCTGTTCGAGGCGATCTTCCGCAGGATGGATTTCCTGCCGGTGGTTGGGGGCGGCGCGTCAAAAACCGGCTGCGCGGGTGGGGTATTCGCCGCCGGGGGCGTTCCAATCGACGGGGATTCGCCCGATCCCTCCCCTTCCCCCTCCCGCGACGATGTCTTCTCGTCGTCAGCCTCGTCCTCGTCGCTGCTGTCCACGACGGCGCGGGATCTGCGACCGGGGGTGCGACGAGCGCTCACGGGCATCTCATCGTCGTCCTCCTGGTATCCAGTCTCGTCCGCGCCGTCGTCCTCAGCGGAGCTGTCCAGCTTCTCGCGAACCGTCGCGTTCATCGCCGGCGGCGTCGCCTTGCTGGTCACCTCGTCGTCGTCGTCGCACTCCTCGTCGGCATCGTCGGCGTCGATGACGATAGGCGCGTCCGGGACGGGTTCCGCTAGCGGGGTACCGTCGGGGAGGTCGGAGACGTCGACAACTTCGGGACCGGGCGACATCATCGGCGAGCCCTCCGCGGCGTCAGCCTCTGCGGCAGCCTCCACGGCGGCGAGATCGGCCATGGAGCTCTCCTCCTGACTGTCGGTGCCCGCGACGGACGCGGTATCGGCCACGGACTCATCGTCGTCCTCCTCATCGGCGTCGTCCTCGTCGTCGTCGGTCGCGAGGACAGACTCCGCTTCCTCGGACTCGTTCGCTTCCTCTTGGCTTTCGTCCTCCTCGTCCTCCTCGTCCTCCTTCTTGTCCACGCATTCTTGAGCATCCTTCTCCTCCGGGGGCGACGAACGAGCGGTGGACACGGTCGATGGCTGCTTGACGAGCTTCGCGGGCATCTTGAAAGGCCCCCCCGCGCGCCTCATGCACTCCAACGGGTCGCACGCGCCGTCCGGGCCCGAGCCGCAGCTCTCGTCGCCGCAGCCCATCACGCCCTCCTCCACCGTCACCGTCATGCCCTGCAGAGCGGCGGAGAGGTCATCGGCGGCGACGCCCGCGCCGTCGCTTGCACCACTAATGGATTTCACCGGGGAGTTGGTGGCGGTCGCGAAGACGTCTTCGGAGTCATCCTCCTCCTCCTCCTCCTCATCGTCAACAGCCTCGACATCCTCAGATTCGTTGTTCTCATTGTCGGAGCCGCCGCTGTAATCGAGCTCGCGCGACGTGTCCGACTTATCGTCCGCCGCAGCCTCGAGGGTCTCGAGGAGCCTGTTAACCACGGTCGCCGCGGCCTCTCTGACGTTGGGCCCCGACTTTGGCTTCTTGGCGAACTTGAGCAGCGCCTCTTTCGGGTCCACACCGCCCGTGCGCATCACCTCGACGCCCTTGCGCACGAGCGCCAGGCCGCGCTCGAGAGGGTCCGTCGGGAGGTCCGCAAATTCGGAGTAATCCGCACCGTTCTCCTTGGACGCGATATCTCCGTCTTTCTTCTTGGCCGCATTCGCCGCGGTCTTGAGCGCGTTGGTCAGGCTGGTCACCGCGTCGTCATTGAGACCGCGGGTCTTCTTCACGGTCGTGGCGCCGTTGGTGCGCTCGCCGAGGGGCTTGCGCAGAGGCTTAGCCTTGGTTCCCGGGGTGATCGCGGGAAGCGCGCGAGATACGACCTCCTCGTTGACGTCCGTGCCGACGATGGAGACGGTCCCGCCGAGCTTACGCCTGGCGAGGGGGGAGGGCGGGGGCTCGACGTGAGAAGCCGGAATGGGGCGTGTGTCGGGGGGGTGCACACATCCACGGGAAGCGACGACGGGGCGGTTCGCAGCGGGAGCGGGGAGGGGGTTCACTCACCTCGACGAACGTTTCCCCGTGGCAGGGGTCTTGGCCGTCAGCTGGCTCACCAGGCTGCTCATCGTCGCAGCTCGTTCGTTGCAGCCGACGCTCGCGCGCAGTGGTTCCCCTCGCAACTTCCGAGACAGCTGCGTTCGAACGAAACGGATTCCTTTTACCCCTCGTCCTCGAGTCAAGATGTACCTGAAATACCCATAGAAAACGGTCTAAGATTAAGATTTACGAGCACAGGGTTTCGTGGTCAGGTCCCATCAGGAGATCGAATTTTGCGACCTGCTCAATGAATCTCAGTAGACGATCCGATCGATCGGCACTTTCGACGGCACGTCAAAGGCAGGCACGGTAGACCAGTCATGAGCGGAGTTCAGCTCAAGGCGGTCCAGGACCTGCAGGCGCAGCTCACGAAGGTGATGGAGGAGCTGGATCACAAGGTGTTCCGCCCCCAGCAGAAGGCTGCCTTCCAGTGCAGCATCAAGTGCACCGATCTGCGAGGACCCCAGGAGGAGATGCACGCGTGCCTGGCTAAGTGCGGCGAGCCCATCCAGCGGCACGAGGCCGCGGTCATGGGGGAGCTCCAGGAGTTTCAGCACAGGGTGCAGAGGTGCGTGCAGCAGTGCCAGGATAAGCAGGCCACCACCCAGGACCAGGGCAAGTTTGACAAATGCGTTAGTGAGTGCGCCGTGTTCTACCAGAAGGAGCTCGCGTCCCTCAAGCCGCAGCTGATGAAGAAACGGTGATCAATCGACGCGAGGGGGATTCGGAGGTAAAATATGACGGATGCACGGGCGTGAGAGTTCGTTCATCTCCGGGGACTTGATGATACGAGGCCCCGCAAAACTGCGTTGGTAGTCTATTTTAATATTCGTTTAGGGTTACACTTGAGTCTCTCCTCATTCCGCCTTGCCCGCGCGCCTCCGGTGCTCCGCGGCGCACCTCGTCCTCCGCACGTAAAATTTGACGTCCCACATCAGCCCGGTGAACAGCGGAAACAGCGTCGGAAGGAACAGCGGGATGTACACAGCCAGCTTGTACTCCTGCGGGAAGTACAGCAGCGATATAATTTGTGGGTGGAAAAACGCCGACTCAGCGTGTGCGTGGCTGTTTCGCGCGTGCACCGCCGCATCTTCCAGCCTGCCGTCGACCGCAGCTTCCCTCGCGAGCCTGGCCTCCGACAACGCCTCGCCCGCCGCCTCAGCCAGAGCCTTGGGCACGTCCATCTCGGGCATCGCCTTGACAACCGCGGCTAAAGAATCCAGAGAGTCCATCGCCGCGCGGTGCCCCGCAGCCGCCCTCCGACGGACCAAAACGTCAACTTCCCACGTGGCGAAGCCCGCGGAGGACGCCGGGACCGATCGAATATTCAGTTTGGGCTCGTTGATATCCGCGTGGGGCGGCGACGGGGACAGGCCGAGGAGCTGACGCAGCTGACCGACAGCCGCCTCCATCGCCCTTTCCAAATCGGAACCGGAGAGGTACGACTTATTGCCCCCATCACTACTCCCTCCTCCGCCGCACGTGGGCGGGTTCCACACCACCACGCCGCCCCAGCCTGGCACCACGAACCCGTTCGCTGGCGACGGCGTCCCGTCTTCCCTCAGCACCAGCAGCGGACACTCATCGGAGGGTGGCACATAAACCACAAAGTGAAGCGGCTTTGCCGCAAGTTCACCGACGGATGTGTCGAGGCTCCACTCGCTGTCCACGAAGAACGGGAGCTCACTGGACGGCGTCACGAACGCTTTTTTATCACCGTCCCATCGCGGTCGTTTCCCCGCGCTTTTGGCGTGGTACAGGACCTGCCCTTCGGTCTCAAACCCGCCCAGTCGCGATAACGCGGCGGATGCGTGTCGAAGAAAACGGTCCTCGACGTCGGAGCCAAACCGCCAGCTGTACGCGTGCCCGCGTTCGCGATCCGGCGACGCGTTCGCGAGCGTGAACGAGAGCAGCGCCCTGCCGTCCGGGGTGAGCGGCGAAAAATCGGATTCCGGAACGCGCCCGTCGAGGCCCGACACAGCTGTGCCGCCCTCGCATTTCCCGAGCGCGAGGCACTCCGCGGCGAGGCGCGTCGCGAGGGCGATTGAAGCCATCGTCTCCGCGTCGTCGGCGCCCGATCGAACACGCACCCACGCGGTCCGCCCACTGCCCACGACCAGCGTCACGCCCTCAGTATCATCGTCGTCGTCGTCCTGCGGCCGGTGTGGGAGGAACACGAGGTGGTAGTCCCCCGCGGGCGTCCCGTCGCCGTCGGAACGAGAGTTTGCCCATTCGTCGACGTCCAGATCCGTTAAACGCGCCAGCTCCGCGAGCCGTGTCGCCTCGACGCCCGGGAGCGCCCGGACCCGCAGGTCCGCGGCCGAGCACGCCGCCGCGGCCTTCAACACCGCGCTCACGAGCTCCGACGAATCGTGCCGGGGTAAGGTGACGTGCACGACGGGAGGTTCGAAGGTTAGGGGCGGCATGGCCGTCTCGGTTGCGATGGCGCGCGTGGGAATTGGCGCGCGGACGATCGCGGTGGTGCGCCACCACACGGGCACGGCGAGCACCACGAGGAGTGCCTGGCTGACACTCACGAGCAGCCGCTTGCTCCCGGGTCTCGCGCCGCCCTTCGCCCACCGCTCGAACTCCTCCTCCGGGGTGAGCCAGTCGTCGTCCACTTCGCCCTCCGATTTCTTCCTCTCGATCGCCTCTCGTCCACCCGCGGGCCACCGGGGCATGGGCTCGAGCACGCCCTTGACCTCCTTCACCACCCTGACGATGACGAGTAAGAACAGTGCCGTTGTGGCGAACCGCTCCATGTCGTCCATGGCGCCCTAAACCCGGTTGCTGGAGGAGCCCCGCGGTGCGCCCCAGAGTGCGGATGTGTCAACTCTCCAAGCAAGAGCGCCCGGCAGCCGGTCCCGAACCGTCTGTCAGTCTGTCGTGTGATCGATTCGAAAAGAAAACCACCAGCCCGAGCTGCACAGCAGAGCCATGCATGTGAAATCGTATCGCGGGCCAGCACGATTTGTCGACCGCGAAACCTGACTGGGGCCGTGAGACAGACCGACTTTCTCGAATCGATTTCCGCGGTGCTGCCGCGATACGGTGCCATTGGCTCGCTTTTCGCGGTTCGGATGAGAAAAGCACCGAGAAGATTCGGAATAGGACGTGGCAAGCAATGGTCGCGCAAAGTCCGGCATTGCGACGCGAGCGGGGCGCTCGACACTTGATTCGGCGATACGTGCGAGGAGCGTGAGGGATGTGCGCGTGAACGAGCACATCGGGCACGTCGGGCGTTCGTCGGTATCGAGCAACGAGAGGTAGGAGCGGGCGCGGGAACAAGCATCGGTTGACGCGATGTCGGAGTCAAATACGGGAGCGCGCTACGATGAGTTCACCCCGGTCCCCCTCACCGCGGAGGCTCTGGCTCAACTGGCGTCGCAGGATCACGGTTTGGGCAACGTCGCCAGGATGATGGACAACGGAGTATGGAACACGGACGGCGTAAAGGACGACATCAGGCGGGAATCGATCGACCGCGACGTGGACCGCTATCACCGGACCTTGGACATGGGCGAGCGGATGCCGCGCAACTCGCGTCGGTCCGAGGACGCCGAACCCCGTATTTCGTGCAACTCGAACCTCTCCGGCTTCGACGCGATGGGGGGCAGCTTCATCGCGCACCTGGCACCGCGTTACGGCGCCTCATCCTTCACGAGTAGGGCGACCAGCCTCGCCATGAACGCCATCGCCGCGGAGCTCGACTGCACCGAGGTTCGCGCGGTCAGCACCAGGGGATCGGTCGCGCACGAATCTTCGGGAGTCCAGGCTTTCCACTCCGATGTCATGTCCGCCCTTTTCATCGGTCACCTGGACAACAAGCTGGACCTCGCGAGGAAATGCGACGTCCCCACGGGAATCTCGTGCGCGGAGCTGGTCTTCCACCTGTACAACGACTGCGGCGCGGCGTTCCTGGACCAGCTGCAGGGCTTCTTCGCCTTTTGCATCGTCGACGCGGGAGCGGCGACTGTGTTTGCCGCCGTCGACAGGCACGCGTCCATCCCTCTGTACAAGGCTCGGTCGAAGGGCGGCGGGGTATTCATCGCGCACCTGGGCGGAAGCGGATCCGGTGCCATCAGGCTCGGTACCCTCGGCGAGATGAGCAAGATCCCGGCGGGGAGCTACGTCCACGGCAACCGGCACATCAACCCGCACAAGTACGCGAGGGATAAATTCGCCGAGCGAGCGCTGTTGGAGATGGACACGCTGGACGAGACCGCCAGCGTGTTGAGCGCCGGACCTTCCCCTTTCGATATCATGGACCACAACAACATGGGGCAACCGGCTGGATTCTCGAGCCTGTTCTCGAGCGGGACCTTGTTCTCTCAGAGCATGGACGACCTGCCGTCGATGGAGGGTGGCTACCCCGAGCGGAGGGACACGACGTCGCCGCCCAAGGTGAAGGACAAGCACAAGCGAAGGCACAGCGTGGAGGACCTCGCCAAGTTCAGCGATGGGATCGGGACGTGGAACGCGCGGTGGAACATGGGCGAGGACGACGACGACATGGACGTCGTGCAGGTTGACGGGCACGGATCCGAGTCGAGGATGGGCGAATCGTTTCACCGAGCCAGGAGAAACGGTTCCGCGGTGTCCAACATTTCCGGGTTGGACACCGCGCCCGGAACTCCTTCGAAAGCTGACGTGGGAACGTTCGGCAAGCCCCCCGCGGTTCCCGAGGAGAGGAGAAGACACGTCAATGTGGAGAAGAAATCGTTGCCCGCGAGGACGAGGGTGCGTAAGAGCAGTTCGTCCAACGGCTCGGAGGAGGAAGCGCGCGGGAAGGAGAACATGCGGCGGGTGCACTCCGACGGGGAGCTCAACTCGCTGTCGGGGCGCTCCAATCCCAAGGCTATCCCGTCGCGCGCGAAGGACGATGCATCGGTTATCAGCATGTGCCGGTCTATGAGCACCGGGCACATGTCGAGCAGCGACGCGCTCAGCGAGACGGAGTGTTACGTCAGCCTCTCGCTGGGAGCGGGGGCATGACAAACAAGATGTTTGAGAAGGGGGCGCATATTACGCACGCCCCATTGAGTTCAAGACCTGTAATACCCCTCGAGAGAGGCGCGCTGACTGGCATGATCGCGCCGCGGCTGTCCTCGAGGAGTTGTACCACCCTATAGCCTCATATTGTATCAGTGAGCAACAGCAAGACCAACGTGTGTGTGTTCTCTGGAACCAGCTTTCTGTCCACCGCAGCTTTATGGGACCTTTATGAGTGCTGACTGGACCAAACTGTTTGCCCATATACTTACAAAAGTTCGTGAGCCGCCAAATCGTAAAAGCCCCAACTGAAAGATCGTACGAGAATCTTCCGCATAAAGGTGGTAATTCCGTTGTAAATCCGCGTAAGCTGCCTGGCTGCGCTCTGATTTCTTCCCTGCGGACGTTTGAATCTTTGACCGTGGGCACCCAAGTGACCACCACACGTGGGACCGCGGAAGGGGCGCGGGTGGACCACGACAGAGGGGGTTTCGGTTGACATAAGACGTATCCGTCTGGTACCATGGCGGGCGCCGTGACGGGCATCCCCGAGGGACGGGCCACGGAGACTATCTACGGCCTGATCAGGGACGGGAAACACGACGAGTGCGCAAAGCTGCTGGAGATCCAGCTCGCCAACGCGCCCGAATCCAGACCCGCGCTGTCTCTGCTGGGCTACTGCTACTACTACCTCGGTAACTTCGAGCGCGCCGCGGAGATGTACGGGCAGCTCGCAAAGTTATTCCCGGAGAACGAGGACTACGCAGTGCATCACGCGCAGAGCCTCTACAAGGCGTCCATGTACCAAGAGGCTCTCCGCGCGTCGAGAGCCATCGACAGCAAGGACCCGGCGGTCAGACAGAAGGTCTCTCAGCTGCAGGCGCTCATCGCCTACGAGGAGGACGACCTCGCGGGGTGCAGGGCGCGGCTGGAAGAGTGCCCGAGCGACGATCCGGACGTCGTCGTCAACCTCGCGTGTTGCATGCTCAAAGAAGGCCGCTTCGAGGAGGCGCGGACGCGGTTCCTCGACGCGCAGCAGGCGCTGGGATTCCAGGCGGACATCGCGTACAACATCGCGCTGTGCTACTACCGCACCAAGCAGTTCGGCCCGGCTCTGAAGCACCTGGCGGAGATCATAGAGAGGGGGATTAGGGAGCACCCCGAACTCGCGGTGGGCGCGGCGACGGATGCGACGCAGACGGGCGAGGAGATCAGGAGCGTGGGGAACACCCCCGCGCTGAAGGAAACCGCGCTGGTGGAGGCGTTCAACCTCAAGGCGGCGATCGAGTACGCGATGGGGAACTCCGAGGGTTTTCGGGAGGCGCTCACGGACATGCCGCCGAGGACGGAGGAGGAGCTCGACCCGGTGACGCTTCACAACGTCGCGCTCATGAACATGGAGAGCGATCCGACGGACGGGTTCCACAAGCTCAACTTCCTGCTGCAGTCGCCCGTGAGCCCGCCGGAGACGTTCGGGAACCTGCTCTTGCTGTACTGCAAGCCGGAGCACGGGTTTTACGACCTCGCCGCGGACGTCATGGCGGAGAACCCGCAACTGGTCGCGAAGCACTTACCCCAGGAGGTGCACCAGTTTCTGGAGGCGACCATCCTGGCGCAGACCGCGCCGGAGGAGGCGTATCGCAAGTTCGAGGAGCTCGTGCAGCGGAACGCGGACAAGCTCCGAAGGCTGACGCGGAAGATTCAGGAGTACAGACAGGGGCGGGACGACAAGGCTCTGAAAAAATCTTTGGCCGAGTACGACGAGACCCTGGACGCGTACGTACCCGCGCTGATGGCCCAGGCGAAGATTTACTGGGACGCCGAGAACTATCAGCAGGTGGAGAAGATTCTGCGACAGGGCGCGGACTACTGCGCGGACCACGAGGCGTACAAGGTGAACATGGCACACACGTGCTTCATGCAGGCACTGAGCAACGACGAAAAATACGTTGACGCAATCCAGCACTACGAGCCGATCGTGCGGGAAAAGCTGGAAGACGAGAGCGGCATGGGGGTGCTGAACGTGACAGCGATCGTGCTGGCGAACCTTTGCGTCGCGTACATCATGACCTCGCAGAACGAGGAGGCGGAGGAGCTGATGCGCGCCATCGAACGTGCGGAGGAGGAGGTACAGTATCACGACCCCAACAGGCAGTGCTTCCACCTATGCATCGTGAACCTTGTCATCGGCACGCTCTACTGCTCCAAGGGCAACTACGAGTTCGGAATCTCGCGGGTGATCAAAAGCTTGGAGCCGTACGATAAGAAGCTGGAGACGGACACCTGGTTCTACGCCAAGCGATGCGTCGTAGCGCTGCTCGACTTGCTCGGCAAGCACATGATCACCGTGCCGGACTCCACTATGGACGAGGTGATGGCGTTCCTGGACGAGGCGGAGAGGCACGGGAGGGAAATCGTGACGCAGCTAGGGGACGATGGGCAAGGGCGGACGCTCACCACGGAGGCGCGGATGATCAAGAAGATGTTCATCAAGCTCAGGGACCTTTAGACACACAGCATAGTCTATTTTTAAGATTAACGCTATTGGCTCACGCTATCGACTTTGCGCGGCCGGCTTGCCGCCCTTCCTGGCGTCGCTCACCGCATGCACCTCCCCCGTGTCTATATCCACCACCACAAGCTGCGTCGTCGCCGTCTTCGAGTCCGTGTACTCCACCTCGTGCCCCCTGGACCGCAGCGCTTCCACGTCAGCTTCAGAAAGCTTCCTTTCTGGGCCTGTGCCCAAACACCTCTGATTTTCTGCGAATGCGACGTGAGGCACCAGCTGGTGATGAAGCCTCGGGGCGTTCACCGCGTCCAGCGGCGACATGCCCCGCGCGATCACGTTCAGCAGCAGCTGCGCCGTGGCGGTGATGATCCTGGGTCCGCCCGATGCGCCCGCCACAGCGTAAAGCTTCCCGTTGCGGGTCACGATGGTCGGCGACATTGACGACAGCGGCCGCTTCCCCGCGGCAATGAAGTTGGCCTCGTGGGGTGCCAGGCCATAGTGGTTCACCTCCCCCGGGCTGGAGAAATCATCCATCTCATTGTTCAGCACAATCCCGGTCGACGGTGACACCAGCTTGCTCCCAAACTCGGTGTTGATCGTCGAAGTCAGCGCCACAGCATTGCGATCTTTATCAACCACACTCACGTGCGTCGTGCCCGAATCGTCCAGCTGGTTCCATTTAGCCCCGTACGCCGTCACGTTCAGCGTTCGATCGTCCTTGGTCATGGATCTTAGCTCCGCGTTGAACGTCGGCGACAACATGTCGTTCAGAGCGGCCGTCATGTCTGGCGTGGCAGAGTCTGGATCACCCAAATTCATCCGCATGGCAAACGCGTGCTTAAACGCCTCCGCTGTTCTGTGCGTCCCCAGCGTGCCCGCCGACGCCAACGGCAGGTCGTATCCGTCCAAGAACTCGATGATCTGCGCGACGGCCGCGCCGCCCGAGCTGGGCGGGGGCATGCCGATGAGCTCCACCCCCATGGCACTGGCGACAATCGGCTCAAAAATCCTCGGCCGATACGCAGCCAGGTCCGAAGACTCCATCACGCCGCCCGCGTCCCTAACATCCTTTGCCAGCGCATCCGCCAGCTCACCCGTTCGGAGCACACTCAGCCCCTCGTTCGCGACGCGGCGTAGCGTGGCGGCCAGCCGCGTGTTGGCGCACGTCTCACCCTCCAAAAGCGGCGACCCGTCGGCTTTCAGGAAAACCTCCTTTGTGACGGGAAACTTTGCGAGGTCCTCGGCCATATCCGCAATCTCCCGAGCCAGATCCTCGCCCACCTCGAAGCCCTCCGCGAGTAACGCCGCGGGTTCCACGAGCCGCCGCCATGGCAGCCGCCCGTGCCTCTCCCACGCCAGGTGCAAGCCCGCGAGCTCGGCGGGGACCGCGACGGCGGCTCCTCCAAACGTGCTAGACCTGTTCGCGCCATTTGTGCCGCTTCCGTCGACGTACATATCCCTGTACGCCGCCGCGGGCGCGGACTCCCTGAAGTCTATCGCCTCTGTCGTTCCGTTCGCGAGACGTATCACCATGAACGCCCCGCCGCCCACGCCGCTCGAGTGAGGATGCGTGACCCCCAGGCACAGCGCAGTGGCAATCGAGGCGTCAACCGCGTGGCCTCCGTCGTCGAGTACCGCGGCGCCGATCGCGCTGCATCGCGCCTCGTCCGCGGCGACCGCACCCAGCGTGGTGGACACGTGCTCTTCGGCGGCGGATCGCGGGGCGGCGTCGGGCGGCGAAGTTTCCGAGCCGGACCTCGGGGAGGAAGCGACGGCGATGATTGCGACGAAGAGGATGACGTTCACGACGACGGAGGCGGCGAAGACGTGGACCGCGCGGGATCCTTCCCCTCGGCGCAGCCCGAGGCACTCACGTATACGTCGCCGCATGCTCCCTTCGCGAGCGGCCATCTCCGCGCGCACCAAACCGCCTGTGTGATACCGGTGAAGCTCGTCAGTCGTCGCGTCGTTTCGGGGTTGCATAGGTCGCGGTCGAGCGCATGCGCCGGGGGAAAGACGGCGCGCTCGCGTGTACTCACCGTCGCTGAACTCCCCGTCGACCTCCCTGAGGTCGATATCGGTCATCTCCAGCTGCATGTGCCGCGCCATCGTCGCCGGCGCGTCGTGAGCCTCCCGTCTGACGCCGCTCGTTCTGGGGTTGGAGGACCACAGGTGCCTTCCCGTCACTATTTCCCGCTCTCGCCAGTCCAATATTCCCAGAAAAACAACCGCGCGGGGTCCACAGGAGGGAGCGCCGAGGCCAGCACCATGACCGGCTGGACCCCAATAGAGTTGCCGCCGTCCAATCCAAAACGGACGCTGGACATCGTTCCTAAGGGCCTCGAGGCCCAGGAGGTCTGCGAGCTGGTACGTCCCGTGCCCCATCGTCCCGGCTCCCGCGCGAATCTCGATTTGGCATTTTACGTCACCTTCCCCCCCCCGCACGAACTCACCCCCCTGGCCCCCGTTCCTCTGAACAGATGTTCAAGGCGATCGAGACAAACGACTGCGACACGTACCTATCGTGCTGCTCCCACTCCACGCGCGCGCCGCGGACCGTCGGCACCTTCGGCCTGACGAACTGGGACCAAGGCAGGGAGCAGTGGCGCAAGTACAAGGTCACGTACCGATTCCTCGGCGAGTCGGAGCCCGACGACGACGACGAAAGGCCGCCGGGGGAGTGGTTGAAAGGTGCCGAGCGACTGGTGTGCAGGTACCAGGGGCAGTTCGGGAAGGTGCCGGGATACGACCACGGCGAGACCGTGCCGCGGCCCGCGCAGGCGAAGCAGCGGCCGGAGCAGGATGTCGCGGTCCACCTGATCAGGGAACCCCTCGGAGGAATATGGGGCGCGGAGAGAGAGTGGCGGGTGTTCAAAGTCGAGTACTGACGGCGGCGGGTGGCGGCGGCGTTCAAATATCACATCACAGGCGACGAACGTCGACTGATTAAAACGATAAACAGCCGCGGACGGCATCCGGCTTCACAGCCTACTTCGCCCGGCGCCCTTGATGAGCCGCGAGTGCAGCAAGTCCGCGTACCCCGGCGGCACGTGCGACGCGTTGAACGGCGCCGACTGAACCTCGTCGTACAGCCTCCTGTAAACGTCTCCGTCGTGCGAGCCCAACGCCGAGTTGAGGAAGTAATCGTCCAGCGCGAAGGAGTCCACGAGCGCCGCCGCGTCGGGCCTCAGCTCCGCGAGGAGCACCGCCACCTCCGAGCGGATCGCCGCCGCCTGGTCCGCCGACACGTGGCCGTCCTCCAGGAAATCCCCCATGTTGTCGTCCATCGTGGCCAGCGCGTGGAGCGACACGAGCCGATCCATCACCGCAGCCGTCGCCGAGCTCACCCTCGGCTTGGACTCCGCCACCGCGTCTACGAAATTCAGCAGCACCACGTAAGCGCAGTGCGCCTTCGCCGCCTTGATCCAGGCCACCATGTCGCGGGACATGGCCGCATCGGCGCCGAGGGTTCCCGCGCGCGACGCCGCGGCGAGGATCTGCCGCCGGGCGGCGTGCGCAAACGCCCCGAGCGCCGCCTCCGTGTCCCGCAGCCCGACGGATTTGCCCAGCTGGCACCCGGGCTCCAAACCCCCGCCGCCCTCGAGGATGTACGCGGACGTGCCCTGCGCGCCCTCCTCGGGCGGGACGTCCACGCCTCGCGTGGCAGCCTTCGCGACGGCTCTCGCAACCTTGAGGAGGTACCTCGCCGTCTGAAGGCACAGGACGTTGTTGTCGCCCTCGTAGGTGGCGTTTGGGGCGTAGTTTCCAAACGTCGTCCCGAATCCCGCGAGCATCATGAACCCGTGCCCGCCGCAGCATAACCTGCAGAGCTCGATCGCGTCTTTGGTGGCCCACGAGCAGTACGCCTTGAGCCCCGATGACGTGGCGTGAAGCTCGGGAAGAGCGCTGAAATCGCCCTTTCGAGTGCTCACCTTTTCGTACCTAAAGTACATGCGCCGCATGAAGTCGGACGTGCAGTGGAACGCGAAGGCCCTGGCCAGGATGGGAAACAGCGACCGCTGCGAGTGCTGGTAGTCAATCACCTGCAACTCCAACCCTTTTTGTCCCACGCCGCCGCTGGCCTTCTCGCCCCCCGGGTTCGACTGCCTTCGCACCAGGTTGTACCGCATGGCGATGGTCACAGCCTTTTTCATGTACAGCGCCGCGTTCATCACGATGTCGCTGCGGACAAACACCATCGTCCCGTAACTCGCTTTGGCGACGGGCGGCGGGTGGAACGTCCCGTCCGGGTCAACCTTGCTGTACCGCATGAGCATCGCGCGCCTCGGAACGCGGACGTGATCGAACCGGAGGAACCCGTTGTCCACCGCGTTGTATCCCATCTTGGGTCCGATGTCACCGGCGGTGACGCCCGGCATCGTCTGGTGATCTTCGTTCCGCCGAATCTGCACGACGAACGCGTGGGGGCCGCGATCTCGGCCGTGGGTGATGAGCCGCGCCATGACGACCGCGTGCGTGGACGTCTTTCCCATCCCGCCCGGCCACCACTTGGTCGCCGTGAGCGTGGGCGAGTGGATGATGAACTGCTCCTTCTCCGCGTCGTACGTCGCCGTGGTCTCGAGACCGCGAATGTAGGTGCCGTGACCGAGCTCCGTCTGCGCGTAGGTTCCGATGATTTGCAGCTTGGTGCACATAGGCAGCCAGTGCTTCCTCTGCTCTTCGTCGCCCTGGCCCTGGATGGTGGGTATGAACATGCCGAGGTGGAGGTCGAGGCCGCCGGGTTCGTCAATGAGCTCGCGGATAATCTTGCCGACGGTGATGGGATCGTTCGGGTCGATGGCGGTGGCGAGCCTGGGCAGCGCGAGGTACTTCTCCAGGGTGGTACGGTACAGGTCGGCGCGTTCCATGAAGTACTTTCCTTTCTTGCTGAACACCGGATCCGCTCGCACGGCGTCCGCGATGCTCTCTCGAAGCTTGAGCTGCGCCTCGCCTCCAGCCATGAGCGCGGCGAGCTCGCGTGAGGGGAAGGATGCCTGGCTTCGCTCGCGCCTGAGATCCTCGGTGGGATCCGCCTGGTGCGCGGTAATCATGTCGCTGCTGGGCTTTTGTATCGCTCTCTGGATATACGCGAGGAATGGAGGGGAGGGTATCGCGGTCAGACGAGGAGGCGCAAATGAGCAAAAGGCGTGACGTCGCTTAGGGAGGCGCCCCCGGGTGGACGGAGCGCCCACAGCGGGGCCATGAGGATCATTCACGCACCGTCCGGTCATCGACGATATGCTTGATGACCTGGGGTTCCCGTTGGGGAACCGGCGCGGGAGCCATCGTCGCGGTCCTGCGCTCTTTCCTCTGATCGGCTTATCCGAGAGGAGGCCTCGTTGCGCCACGAGTTCCCCGCCACTGCAGCGTGCCAGGTGGTGCCCAATTTTCTTAGGTCAGCCGTGAGCCACTCAGGACCCGCGCATCGACATGGGCGCCGAGTCGAAGGGTATCCTGAAGCCGAGTCGCTTCTCCGCGCATGTGGATGAACCAGCCGTGCACGCAGATGAAGGGGACGCGACCCCTTCGGCTACGCAGACGACGCACTACAAGGAGTTCCACAGCAGAGTGGCGGATGTCTTCGCCAACCTGGGACCGGGGATCTGCGGGAGCGGCTCGACAGGCGGAGCTTCCGACCCAACGGGCTCACATCAGCCCCCCGCGGAAGCCGTTTGGATGCCAGCAAACACCACCGTGACACGTAGAGGCGCCAGACACGACTACAGCGACGACGACGATGATGAGGACGAGGACGGGCGCATCGGGCGCCCCAAGCGAAACGGGAACGACGACTCTTCCGACGACAGTCGGGACGATCCCTCCGATGAGGACGACGAAGAAGACCGACCCACGTTCGATCACACCGCGTCCAACGCGGAGGTCAGCGAGGTCCGCCGTCAGCGGCAAAAAGCTCGCTGGGCCGAGGACCTGGACTGCCTGGAGAGCGACGAGGAGGGCGACGACGACCAGAAGAAGATGGCCAAGCTCGGGCGGAGCGTCGGCCGGTGCTCCGCGCTCAACGACGAGGAGGAGTTCGACTGCTACGACACGCTCGCGATGACGGGGATGAATCGAAGGCAGCCGATGGATCGCAACGGCGAGGGCGGGATCGACGTGGCGAGGATACGGAGGCTGGTCGACGGCAACGACGACGAGTTCGAGGAGGATGACGCCGACGCCGCCCCTCGCGCGGCGGGGTTCACGAAAGTTCTCGCGTCAAACGAGTACGAACGGAGGATACTGGCGAGGGAGGGCAAGGACGCACCCGACGAGGACGAGGACGAGGACGAGGACACACCCGACGAGGCCGCCGCCGGATGTGTCGACGAGGACACACCCGACGAGGCCGCCGCCGGATGTGTCGACGAGGACACACCCGGAGTCGGAGTCGGAGCGGCGACGGTCGATCCAGTCGCGGGGAGGCGTAAGCGGGGCGGATTTGGCGGGGCGTACGTGCCCCCGAATAAAAGGGCGAAGGGGGAGCCCGGGGCGGCGCCATCCCGGGGCGTCGCTTGGGACGATTCCGTGCCCGAGGTGGTCAGGCCCAAGTTTGGCGGGTCTCGCGGTCGCGGTGGGGGAAGGGGACGCGGCAGAGGCGTCCCGGATCACGTCAAAAACCCCCACAAATACACGTGCTACACCCTCGACGAACCTCTGACAGTCGGCGGGGGCGGCGGGGTTGGGGATGGGTTTAAGGAGATGGAAGCTGCCCGCCGCGCTGCTTCAGCGGCTGCAGCCGCGAGGAACGCGACACCTGATGAACGATCGTTACCCGCTGCCCCGACGGAGAAGCCTGTTTTCCAGCTGTCGGCTGCAGCCGCGGCGAGGCTGGACGCCAGGCGAGGGGAGAAAAAGGGATCAGGGTCTGCGACTGTCGCGGGCGTGAAGATAGACTTTGCGCACGACGATGAGGACGAGGAGGGCGGCACGGAGGATGGGAATCGTTCGGGGCTCGGCGGGAGTAAGAAGCGCGCGCGTAACTTCAGGAAGAAAGCCGCCGAGGACGACTGAGAGATGGTAGGGAGTGAACGAGCGCCGCGAGTGTTCGCAACAAATGGCAACGAAATTCAGCAGCAAGAGCCGCCCCTTGATTGGTTTGCGGAAATCGCCTTCCACGTCAGGGCGAGGGGAAAGTTCAGGACAATCGTTACGCGTGAGAGCGCGGCTCGGGCCGCACAACAAGCAGCGCGCGACCTCGGCCGTTCAAGCCGTCGTTCCGTCATCGTCTTCGCCAGCCAGCGCAAGACGTCACAGCTCCGCGAACACCGAGAGTAGATCCGGCAGATACCGCCGTAACGTCGTAGATCTGGAATCATGGCCTCAACCACCGCTTCCCTCGTGGTCCGCCCCACCCACGCCGTGAGGACCCACGCCAGGTCCCCCGCATCGTCCGCAGCGCCCAAGTCCGCGGCCATGTCCGGTCTGAGTGCGCCGGCGCCCGCGTTCCTCGGCGCTAAGCCCGCGCAGCTTTCCGCCGGCATCACCGCCGGCCGATCCGGTGCGGGCACCCGCAGCGTTGCCACGATGGGCCTCTTCGGCCTCGGTCTCCCCGAGCTTGTGGTCATCGGCGGCGTGGCGGCGGTGCTCTTCGGGCCCTCCAAGCTTCCGGAGCTCGGCAAGAGCCTCGGCAAGACGGTGAAGAGCTTCCAGGCGGCGGCGAACGTGAGTCCCCCGCACCGATGAATCTCGCGACAACCCTACCTTTTCCCTATCCTGAAAATATCTCGACGGTGACGTCGACATCCTCATTCGTTTCTACAGGAGTTCCAGGATGAGCTCAAGTCGGATAAGGAGGGCGAGGAGCAGCCCCCCAAGCAGATCGAGGACGGAGAGAAGAAGTCTGACTAAGATTAGGGCGTGGCGTCGCGAAGTTTCAACCGACTAAAAGTGCTTCCAGCTCTTGTTACTTCTTCTTGCCTGCAGCAGCCTGGGCTTTGGCCTTTGCTTTCCTTGCCGCCACCGCCGGTCGCTTACCCGTCCTCGCACCCTTCGCCGCGGGCTTCCCTCCACCCTTACCCCCCGCCCCCTTCTTTCCATCCTTCCCACGCTCGATGGCGGCGTCGTAACCACCGAAGGCGACCTTCTGCCTCTTCCCGCCGGGCCTCGACCTCGATCCCTCCCACGCGGCGGCGGATCCCTTTGCATCCGGCGCCTTGTCCAGCCCCAGCCTGCGCGCGGCACCCTGGGGCTCCTTCTTGGCCTCCTTATCCGCCTTGCGCTTCTTGTTCTTCTCCGCCTGGGCCTTGAGCGCCTCCCTGTTCTTAGAAGCGCGAGTGACCCTCACCTCCCGTTCACCCATCTTGGTTCCGTCCAAGAGCAGCCCTGTCCTCGCATCCGAACCCTTGCGGAAGAGCACAAACGCGATGCCCTTGCCCAGGTTTGTCTTGCGATCCCGCACCACCCGAACGGCTTCAACAGCGCCATTAAGCTCGGGGTACTCCTTGCTCCTGTGGAACAACCGGATGACGTCCTCCTCGTCGACGTCGTAAGGAAGGTTACCAAGGAAGAGGGAGCGAGTGTGGTCGTAAGCGACTTCTCCGCCCGCATTTGCACCCTTCTCCTTCGCGATCGTCTCGTTAGCCTTGGCGGACGGCGCGACGGCGCGATCGACGCGGACGTGGCGCCCGTCCACCTCCCGCATGTTCATACCCTTGCACGCGGCGCCCACGGACTTCTCCTCCTTGAAGACGACGTAGGCATTTGTGGACTTGCGATTCTCGACGAGCTTCCCGGTGATTACTTTCCCGCCCCTCGGCATCTTGCCCTCGGGGTCGACTGGGACGTTACGCAGTCGCACGCTGTCCACGGCGCCGAACTCGGAGAACAGCGTCTTGAGTTTCTTCGGCTTGATGGTCACCGGGAGGTTGCCGACGAAGACTGTGCGGGGTAGGGCGTCGTCCTTCGGCCTGTGCTCCTCTCCAGGTTGTTGCTCCTTGGCCTGCTTCGCCGCTGCCTTTTTCGCCTTGGCCTCATCCCTGGCCGCCTTCCTCGCGACGCGCTCAGCCTCAACATCGGTGAGGGAATCGCTGTCGGAGCTGGCACCTGCATCCTCATCGTCGTCATCGTCCGAACCCGCATCGGAATCGGACTCGTCGTCCTCTTCGGACCCCGAATCGTCGTCACTCGTGTCCTCCGCCGCCGCCGCCGCCGATTTCTTGCGCTTGTCGGGTTCGCCCTCCGCCATCATCGCGTTGGCCTCCGCGAAGGCGTCGTCCATCTCCTCGTACTTGCTCCGTTCCTTCTTCTTGGGTTTCTTAGCGGGCCGCTCGCTGTCAGAGTCGCTGTCGGAGCTGTCGTCCATGTCGGAGTACCCGTCGGAATCGCCGTCGCTGTCGCTGAACTCCTCCCTCGTCGTCCCCTTTCCGCTCTTGGCCAACTGCTCGAGCAACTGGTCGTTCTTCCTCAGGACGTCGACGTACGCGCTGGCGGGCAGCGGGTCGTGGAGGATGTCGCGCTCGGCCTTGTACTTGTCGCTGAAAAGTCCGCCGCCATCGCCCTCGATCTTCCGACCGAATACCTCGTCGAAGATGCCCATCGCTGCGTGCACAGCGTCGAGCGAAGTGGTCCGCGCAGGGAGATTTGTCACGAAAAGCACCAACGCGATGACTCACCTTCACAGCGAGGGCACCTTTTTTACACAGCTGGCAGCGGGCCCGGGGGCCATTCCTCCAGGCGCGGAACGACCCGAACAAGATGGCGGTTTAAAACGCGCGCTGAAGGGTCGCGCGTGCTGATAAACACAACTCTTCCGGTCCGACCGAGGCCGCATCGCCGCATACCGGGACGCGCGACTGGCTCGCCGTATCCTGCGAAATATCTCCAAGAAGCTTCGCGAACGATCGTCGAGCCATGGCCTCCGCATCGGCGTTCGGCTTCAGCAAGTCCGACTTCAAACGCGACTGCGAGGGTCTCATTCGCGAATTCTTCACGCACGGCGTCCTGGATGACGTCGAGGACTCCTTACGCGAGCTCCTGACCCGCCCCTACCACGCGGCTCCGACTCGACTGGGCGCCATCGACGAGTCCCCCGCGGTGGAGACCACGAGCTGGCCGTCGCTCTCCGCCGCGACGACCGCGAAGTCCCCGCCCAAGCGGTCCACCCCCGCCATGAATCTCATCGGCAGCAACGCGCTCAAACCCACCGTGGTCAAACGCGCGGTCACCGCAGCGCTCGACCGAGGGCCGAGGGAACGCGAGATGGTCGCGCAGCTCATTCGTTCGCTCGTGTCCAAGGAAATCCTGACCGGGCACCAGTGCGAGGAGGGGTTCGATCTCATCCTTCAGGATGCGGAATCGCTCGCCATCGACGTGCCGAACGCCCCGGACGAGATTGGGGTCTTTTTCGCGCGCGCGGTCGTCGACGGGGTGGTATCCGCGGAGTTTCTCGACGAGTGCGCCGAAGCCGCCGGGTTGGACGAGATCCCGAGGCGATGCGCGATGCAGGCGCGGGGCGCGCTTCGCAGCGCGGGTGGGGCGGCACACGTGGCGAGGCACTGGGGCGGGCCCGAGGGGACCACCGCGGACGCCGCGCGGCGGGAGATGAGCGACCTGCTGGAGGAGTACGTTAACAGCAGGGACGCGAGGGAGGCGAGTCGGCGGCTGCAGGACCTGGCGGTGCCGTTCTATCACCACGAGTTCGTGCGACGCGCGCTCGCGATGTCCATGGATCAGAGCCACGTCAACCCGCAGGTGCCCAAACGGGTCATGCAGCTGCTCGGGTACCTCGGGGACACGGGTCTGGTCAACGGGACGCAGTTCGCGAAGGGTTTCGCGCGAATCGCCACTGAGCTCCGGGAGATTTCGTTAGACGTACCGGACGCGCGAGAGCAGTTTGAGGGTCTGGTCACCGCCGCGAGGGAGCGGGGTTTGCTTCCCAAGGGCCTCAGCGCGTGGGCGAGTATACGTGGCGCGGGCACGGGAACGCACCTGAGCGCCGCGAGCTCTCTGCCGTGGGAGGGAGAGGGAGGCGGCGGAAACGCCGCCCCGGGGATGAAACGAAACGGCGGTCTCCGCGGGCACCTTCTCCGCCTAGACTCCGCGCCTGACCTCATCAAGCTCGCGGAGTCGATGTCCGAAAACAAGACGCAGCCCTCGATTAGTACTGACCCGGCGGCGACGGCGGCGGCGACGGCGGCGGCGACGGCGCGTAACACGAAGGACGGTCCGTGGGGGAAGCTTCTGGCGGCTAACGAGCGGCGGTCGCGGCTCAGCGCCGTCGACAACAACAGTGGTCAGAACAGCCCCGTAAGGATTCAGTCCCCGGGGATCCCCGCGCAGATGATGGACAGCGTCGCGTCGCTTGCGTTGGGCGGCAAACTCGACGGCGTCGACAGGTCCCCGGTCAAGGGTTTGGGGATGAAGAAGAGCTCTTCGCAGGTGAACTTGGGTTGGTCCGGCCTTCGCGCGCCCCGGGCGGCTCGCCTCCGCCGGGGCACCGACAGCGGCTCCGACTCCGACGCGGCATTTCGCCGGCGGCAGCGCAGCAGGCTCCCATCGCTACTCGGTCAGGCCGGCACCGCCGGCGACAAGCGTCCTTGGAACGTTCAAGAGAAGAAAACGCCAACGCCCGGTTTGGCGTACGCGATGGCCCACGCGCACGCTCCCACCATGGGGACAAGCGCGTGGCGCGCAAAGTTCCAACCCGCGCCGCTCCGCGTGCTCGGCGAGCAGTGCGGGGCTTTCAAATCCGACGCCAGCTTGCGTAAGATTCGGGGATTGAGACGTGTGCGGTCCATGCCCGGCGGTTTGCTGCATCTGGACAACAGCGAGCACATCCTTTCCATCGGCTATGTCCACAGGCACAGGCCTTTTGAAGAGGAATACGACTTGGGTGAGGCCATCGGCACCGGTGGTTTTGCAGTGGTGCGCAAGGCTGTGCACAGGGCCACCGGTGTGACCTACGCGGTTAAGACCCTCAGGGTCAAGCCCGGTAGCGGCGGAGGGGACGATTCCTCTTCAGATGAGGACGATTCGGATTCAGACTCGGACATGGATTCTGATTCTGACGATGAGAAGAAGCCTCGCAAGCTGGTGGCCATGTCCCTGGAGGAAGTCATGAACGAGCTCATTATGATGCAACAGCTCTCGGAGCACCCATCCATCATCACCATCAAAGAGTTCTTCACCGAGGGGGGCGCGGATTACGACCACATCGCCCCCAAACCCACCACCGGTCTTGACGAGGAGGAGGATGGCATCGTCCATGTGGTGATGGAACTTCTCGAGGGTCAGGAGCTTGTGGACGCGATCACTGACGTGGGCGCCTACGACGAGGGGCAATCGCAGATCGTCATGTCAAGCATGCTCGATGCCATCGCTTTCATGCACGCGAGGGGTGTCGTGCACAGGGACTTGAAGCTCGAGAACCTGTGCCTCGCCAAGCCAAACGACCTCAACTCGGTGACGCTCCTCGATTTTGGCCTCGCTAAGGCGCTCACCGCGCGTGAAAAAGAGGAGAACGTCTGCGGCACGCTCGCATACGTCGCACCTGAGGCCTTAGTCGCGGGTGTTTACGGCCAGGGTGTGGACGTGTGGGCTCTGGGCGTCGCCATGCACGTGCTCTTGACCGGCGCGTGGCCATTTGACGACGACGACGAGGATGAGCTCATCGACCAAATTGTGGAGTGCGACCTCGACTTCGACGAAGGCGAAGAATGGCAGGCTATTTCTCCACAGGCGAAGGACCTGCTCGGGGGTTTATTGGAGCCCAACCCGAAGCGGAGGCTCGGCGCCGCGCAGGCGCTCGAACATGCTTGGTTCACCGGTCAGAAGAATAACACGTCCGAGCGTTTGCACCACGTACACGCGAGGCTTGACGCGCTGGTGGGTTCGTCAAGGCAGCACCCCGAGAGGCGGTTTAAACCGGGGCAAAGGCTGTGCATCCGGGGTAAGACGAGCGACGAGGTCTTCGTGATCACTGCGGGCGAGTGCGAGGCGTTCGGCGCTCCGGTTGGCGCGCTGGCCACTGGGGATAGGCGCATCGGCGCGAGGAGGAAGGGGAACCTGGTGGGCGAAATTCCTGAGAAGGACGGGAAAGCCCCGCCGCCCAACACGCTCACGGTGATTGCCAAAACTGAGGTACGAGCGCTCGTCTTCAACAGAGAAGACATGGGCTGGGCAGTGGCGGACGACTATAGGCTCAGCTCGGAGTTCTCCAAGGCGCTGCTGGAGCGCAGAAGGGCGCTGGTGAAGGCTCAGCGTCTGCAGGCAAGGGCCGACAGGGAGAAGGGCGAGGCTGGCGGCGGCGTCGTGGCCGACTCGGCGGCTGCGCTGCGTCCCAGGGCGAGCAGCGACGTGGTGAAACGCGATCGAATCGCTATGTAGACTACCTTCGTAGTATTAGAAAATGGCTGAATTTCAGCTTAGTGTCACATTTCCAACAAGCTCAACGCTGGACGTAATGCTGCGGTGGAGGGTTATCAGGTATCTGCCCCATCTGCCACTGCTGCTGTTGCCATATTTGATTTGGATCCATCCCGGGCTGGCCGGGTTGGGCCTGCGGGGCGCCGCCGTATACGTTCGGCTGTTGCGCCACCGCCACGGGCGCACCGCCAAACGCTCCTCCCGCGGCTCCCATGCCTCCAAAGCCAGCCTGGCCTGCGACCGCGCCGCCGAACGCTCCCCCGGCTGGCGCGCCGGTTCCAAAGGCGCCGCCTCCAAACCCAGCCTGCGGCTGCTGCTGCGGCTGGCCGTAAGGGTTCTGCGCCGCGCCTCCCAAGCCCCCGAAACCAACCTGCGGCTGTTGTTGCTGCGGGGCTCCTCCGAACACTCCTTGGGGCTGCTGCGGCGCTCCTCCGAATGGAGAACCCACGCCGGGCTGTTGCTGCTGCCCCATCATGCCGGGCTGTCCCATCATTCCCGGTTGTTGTCCTGGCATCCCCGGCTGCTGTCCCATGGGCTGCTGGGGCACTCCACTCAGCATGGAGTGATCGATGATCCGCGCCGCACCCGCGGGCGCCATCCGCCCCTCACGCGCGCTGTCCAGGACCTGCCTCAGCTGCTGCAATGGGAAGTTGAGGATTGCCCTTATGTCGTTCTCCTTGCCCTGGATGAACTCATGAGTCTTGGCAAAGACCTGGTTTGGGTCGATGCCCCGGGACGCCGCCGCGCCCGTGACCCAGCGGAGCTCCTCGAAGCACGTGTCGCCGCCCAGGAGGCAAGGCTCGTCGCCCTTGCCGTAGCAGGAGAGCGGCCACATCTGCGCGCGATCGGTCATGAGATCTTCCCTGAGCGCATCCTTCGGATTCTTGGTGTCGACGACGCCCCGGCCGCCCCTGCCTCCGCCGCGCCCGCCTCCTCCTCCGCCGCGCCCGCCTCCTCCTCTGCCGCCGCCGAAGCCCTGGTTGTTATTATTATTGTAGCTTCCTCCGCCGCCCTGGTTTCCCCAGCCTCCTCCGCCTCCCCCGAATCCGCCGCCTTGATTCCCGTAGCCGCCCCTGTTGTTGTTTAGCGCGGCGTATGAGTTGCCGCCGCCACCGTAGTTGTTGTTGTAGCCTCCGCCGCCGCGGCCGCCACCTCCTCGGCCGCGTCCGCCGCGTCCGCCTCGATTACCGGCCATCGCGCTGATCCGACCGTAGCCGACCGGCGCTAGGGTTAGTGCCAAAAAGATCGAAGTGCCTCAAGGTGCTGACTCGACTGCGACTGGCTGGCCACTCACAATTTTAGCGACAGTTGGGGGGGCGCGATGGCCACGCTCTTGCAGCTGAGCGCCAATGCCTGCGCGGCGGCGTTGGCAATATCGGACCCGCGAGTCGTCGCGGACGTCGGCGATCTTCCCCGCGAACTCGTCGAGCTCGTCGCGCTGTCCTACTTCAAGTTCAAGCTCTTGCTCGGAGTGAGTCGAGATGAAAAGCCCAGTGCGCTTCCGCTCCCCACCTCCTCGAACCACATTCCCGCGTTGAGGGCGCTCGCCGAGTCTGACGCGCTCTCGCCAAGCTTACTAATCCTCTCCGACGCCGCGAGGACTCTGTCGCGCGGGGCGTTCCTCTACCTCAATCTCGCGTCTCACTCGCTGGTGCACCTGGAGATTCACGGCTGCGACTGGCTCGACAGTCTGGACTTCGTGTCCGAGCTTCCGTCGTTGCGATGCCTGTCTCTGCGGGGATGCGTCGCGCTGCCGTCCCACTCTCTCGATGCTCTCGCGCGTCCTCCGGAGAATGACGAAGCTCACGCGCCCCCGCGACGGCGCGGTCGAGGTCGACCGGAGCTCGCCGGAAACTGCGCCAGAGCTCGCCGTCCCCCGAACCTCGTGTCGCTCAACCTGTCGGGATGCGCCGCCGTGGACGACGCCGCGGGTCCTCACCTCGCGCGTCTGCCGAGATCCATGAGGTCGCTGGACCTCTCGACGTGCGCCGTGGGCAACCTGCTCCTGGACTACCTGACGTACCGAGGCAGGCTGACGCGGTGGAGGCGCGACCGGCGGGGAATCGGAGACCGGGAGAATTCTTGTGAGGAGAATGGGAGAAAAACGAGCGACGAGGACGACGGGTGCCTTCGTCTGAGGGACCTTCGTCTGAGGGGCACGCGCGTGAGCGACGCGGGCCTGGGGCACCTCAAAACCCTCGGCCCGGACGTGGCGCTGCTGGACCTCTCCGAGTGCCGGGGGGTATCGGGGGCGGCGATCGCGGACCTCGCGAGCGTTCTCGGGATGTCCGCGTCCACCTCGCGACCGGGTCTGCTGGTCGCGCCGGGGACGGAGGAAGATGTGCGCGAGACGTGCGCGTGCGGTTCGGGACGCGAATCCTGCAGCGAGCTCGCCGAGGAGGGTTGGCGCGCGTTCCTGTGCGCGGTGAGGGAGGAGGAGATTCGGGAGGAGGAGATCCGGGAGGAGGAGATCCGGGAGGAGAGCCGGAGGGTTGCGGCGCTCGCGGAGTCGGAGCGGGACGAGCCGGACGCCGTCGAGGACGACGGGAATATTCTCATGTTCCCCATCGGCGCCCCGTTGTCGCACTCGCACCCGAACGGTGGTGAGAGTCCGCCGCACCAGTACCGACGCGTGTCGTACCTCATAGACTAACGTTAGACTCTATGTGCAATCCTAGTTTTCTAGCTACTAGCCAAGTGTCACTTACTTCCTCTCCTTCTTGGAAGACTTCTTCTCCTTCTTCCCCTTCTTCTCCTTCTTCCCCTTCTTCTCCTTCTTGGACTTCTTAACCTTCCTCTCGCTGACATCGCTATCCGACCGCGAGCGCTTCAGCGACTCCGGGCGTCGTCTGAACAGGTGAATCACGCACGCGCCACCGCCAGTCCTTCTAAAGTCTGGGTGCAAACTCGTCACCGGCACCTCTGTCCGCTCGAAATCCCGCGCGGTCGCCTCGCTGAAAAACTTAGTCTCCGCCATCGGGTGATGCACCGGATACCTCTGCACGTTGCCTATGACCACCAGCGTCGACGGCCCGCTGAGGTCGCACATGGTCTTTACCAGGAGCTTCCATTTTTGGGGGTCGTTCCCGTACACGACGTCGGATGCGAGGATGAGCTTGGGGGGCTCGGAGAGGCCGAGGTGTTCAAGGGGCTCGTCACATCCCCACACCAGGCGGGACACCCTTGCCTTGGCCTCAGGGGAGATGTTTGTCTCTATGTTTTGTGAGAGGAGCTCGAGAACGTCATCGTCGCCTGTTGGAAAAGGAAATAAACGCGTGCGTCAGATTGAGACGGGCTTCGAAGGTGGGGACGTCAGGATGAAAGCGGACAAGGAAGTGTCTGGAAGCTACTATCAGAGATGCAATCATTGCCCGGAGGCGATTGTTGTCAGCGAAACTTCCAAGATCTCATGTACGCCCTATTTGAAACTCCAAGGACATTGACGGTCCAGTAGAGGGATTAACGAAGGGCGAAAACCAAAAAACCGAGGACAAAAACTCGAGTTTGCGAGTGAAACGTAAGCGAGTGAAACGCACCGTCCGTGGCCACCATTTCCAACCCGAGCTTAGACGCGACGATCGACGGGAGGCCAAGCCCGGCTCCGAGCTCCACGCCGGTCATACCACGCCATCCCCCGCTCTCGTTCGGTCCCCACGCACCGCGCATAACTTCGGCCATCTCATCGGATCCCGTCGGCGTGCTCTGCCGGGACAGCCACTCCGCCAGCACAAAGCTTCCTTCCCAAAGCGCTACCCCGGTGTTACCCCGCCCCCAGCCCCCGCAGCTGTCGTCCACGCGCACACGGTCGGTGCCCTGATAGCTCGTCGGGGTCTTGGAGCTGAGTTTCACGAATGAACTCTCAGCGTGTGTGGACAGAGCCGGGAACTCGTACGAGAGTGTCCTCTGCTTTGAGACTGCCTTCGCGAGCTTCGAGTCTTTCCCTCCGAGCCTCTCGAAGGCGCCGAGAAACTTGAGCAACTCCTGCGAGTTAAAATCATCGAGACGTCTCCGCGCGGTTCGGCCTATGCGCTCCACCAGGTCCGGCTTAGCCTCAGCGTTCACACCGAGCGCAGCTAACGCCCATGAGGTGTTGGTCAGATCCCGAGGGTTAAATTCCGCTACCCGTTCCTTGCTCATTGCGCCCATAGCCGCGTTCAGCATACTCTCATCCTTGAAATCCAGCAAACCGAACGCACACACAATCATCGTGAGTTGCTGGGACGAAAAGCGTGCCTCGTCCTCGCCGAGGTGGGCGACAAATGCGGCGGAGATGGCGTCGAACAGCCGCTTCTTCTTAAACCCGAGCTTTGAAAATGACCACGCGAGGTTGGCCACGTCCTGGGGGTTGAGCGCCGAAGCGAAGGGCTGTTCCAGGGCGAGCACGGCATTCGCCACCGCGTCCATCAGTCTTGGGTGGAGCGTGCCCAGCTTCGCGTACGCCATCGCCGCCTTCGCGAGCTGCCGCGGCGTCGCCTCGCTCGCGCGATTGCCAAAGGCTCTCGCGACCGTCTCCGCGCAATCCGCGGGCCAGCGCCCGCTCCCGAACGCCGCCGCGGACCACGCAACCATGGAAAGCTCCTGGGTGTTCATGCGCGGCGCGAGATTCGCGGCGGCGGTCGCCAACGCGCCCGCCAGGTCATCGCCACCCGCGGCGCCAATCTTCGCGCACGCCCACGACATGTTCGCCGCGTGTTGGGGCTCCAGCCGCTGCGCCTCGATCCACCGTCTCGTGATCCTCGACGCCAAAGCCTCCGTCGCCTCGCGAGCGGTCCGCTCGACGGGACCGACGATCGTCTTCCCGCCGCCGTCCCCCTCGCCGTCCCCCGCGGTGAGCTTCGCGAGCGCGTGGAGAATGTTGGCAACCTCCTGGGGGTTGAAGTCCTCGGCCCGGGCCTTCGCGGCGGCGCACACCTCCCCGAACACCCGCCCGTACTTGAACCCGCCCCCGGTCGTGGACACGCCCTCGCCGTGCGTGACGTCCGCGTCGAGCTTCGCGAGGGACATCGCCACGTTGCTGATCCCCTGCGGCGTCCACTCCCGCGGCGCGTTTGCGCGCCAGCCGCCCGGTCCGCCCCCCTTGGGGTCACGCTGAGGCCCGCCGGGCGCCGCCGAAGCCCTGGACAGGGAGACCGCGATGGCGTCGGCGACCGCGCGCACGAGCTCGGATCGCGACGGGTCCAGCCCGAGCTTCGCGGCGCCCCAGATGGCGTTGGCGAGCTCCTGCGGGTTGAACTTGGAAGCGTGCATGATCGCGGCTGTCTCGATGCCCTCGACGAGGTCGGCCGCGCGGTGGCCGAGATCTAGCTTGCCGCACGCCCACAGCATGCTCGCGAGTTGCCTTGACTCCACGTGGCGCGGGTCTTTGCTCACCAGCCTCGCGGCGGCGTCGAGCAATCGCGCGAACTGCTCCTGGAGAACCCTGGGAACGCCCGGGAGGGCGGATGATGTCGGCGAGAGCAGGCGGTGGGTGTCGGGGCACTTGGCGAGCCTCTGGAGCGCGGTCCCGCAGTTCACGAGATTGAACTCATCGACGGAATCTCTCACGATCGCGAGGACATCGGCGGCAAGTGTCTTCCGGGCCAGCTCCTGGTTCAGCTGGACCTGCCTCGAGCTCATAGTCGCGCCCGCCGCCGAAAATTGAACGAGGTTAGTTTTTCGCACACGGGGTGGGGTCACCGGCAAGCCAGAGGCGAGCGGACACCTTCACGGGGCGACTTGATCCATGCGAAGCGAATGCGGGGGGCGATGCAGATTCCTCATCAGGCGTCGCCCATGTGAAGTGGGCCTCACCACCTCGCGCGGGTTAACCTCAACATTCCGGGCTGCCTCTCTGTCGAGAAAAAGGTCCGAGCACTTTGCAGGTGATTTGTTCGGCACTCTGGGAGCACGTGGCAAAAACTCTTGGAGGCCGGCGCAACTGGAGATGGATGTCAACACTTCTCACAAACGATCGTGATAAAACCATCATCACAGATGATATCGCGCCGTCTCTCTTGCGCGCGCACTCGCGTACACTCCTCCGCGTCCGCTTCTCGTTAATCGTAAAGGAGGAACCCTCGCCTGACTTCCGCGAACTTCTCCAGTTGCGACTCCCACTCGGCAATAACGCCCTCGACCTTCTCGTCATCCGCCGCGTCCACAGCCTCCCTCAGCGCGGCGCTGCCCGTGAGCATGTCGATGAACGGGGTCTTCTTCGGGTCCCATCGCGCGGGCGGCGGGGGCGCCGGGGGAACGGGCGACCGCGGGGGCAGCCCGGGCCTTCGACCGGGCCTTCGAGCGCTCTCGGGGCTCCAGGGAACCTCGCCGTCGTCGCCGCGCCACCCGCGATCGTCCTCGGAGCTGTACCCGTCGTCCGAGGAGCGTTCATCGAGGTATCCTGCCTTCCTGGAGTAGTTGGAGTAGGTGGATTTGGCGGGGGAGCGCAGCACCGCCGAGTTCTCGGCGCGCCATCTCGCGTTCTCGACCCTGGCCCGCACCGTCGCCTGCTCCCGCCACGCAAACTCCTCGGGGTAGCACCGCCTCAGGGCCAACAGAATCTCGATTCCCTCCCTGAACAGGGCGTTCTCGATTCCGCGCGGGTACACCTGCACGCCGGACACGATTCGTCCCTGCAGCGCCCCCGAGGTTGGGGTGAAATACGCCTCGCGGTACTTTGCCGCGGGTCCATCGACCGGGGCTCCGTCGCGAATTCGAATCATTTTCCCGCTCGGCGGTCGGCTCAGTCTGGTCTTGCTCTTCCTCCCTTTCCCCTTGGCGCTCTTCCCGCCGCGGGGCTTCTTGCCGACGCCGCCGCGCGGGGTGCCGGGCGAGGGCCTGGAGCCGTTCTTGCGCGGGCTGTTCCCCGGGGAAGACTCCGCGTAATTGGGCCTGTAGTTGAGCCCCCGCTTCACGGAGCTTCGGCCCCGGCGGCTCGGGGCCGGCTCCGTCTCCTCCTCCTCGGACCTCGGCTGCGGTGACTCGTTCGAAGAGTCCACCGGCGCAACGGACCGAGCCGCCGGCGCGGGTTTTCGTCTCATGAGAAAGTCCGCGAGTCGCCCATCCGCCCAAGTCGCGCCCACCAGCTCGAAAGGCGCGGTTGTCCCTTTCCCCTCGCAGCAGTTGGTACCCTCCAGAAGTGCGCCTCCCACGTACGCCAGAGCGGTTCGCGGGGTGGGCATGTTGGGCGACGGGGGTACCCACGGAAGGCCGGTCTCCTCCCAGGTCATGCGTCGCCTGTAACCGCGCATGGCCACGACGCTGAGCTTCACGGATTTGCGAGAGCCGTTGTCGGGATCGGCGGCGACGTACCTTTTGTTGAGGAACCACGCCAGCTCGCCCACCGTCATGCCGTGCCGCACCGGGATGGGCTTTCGACCCACGAGGCTCTCGCACCCCGCCGCGATGTCCACCGGCCCCTCCAGCACCTCGCCGCCCAGCGGGTTGGGTCGATCCAGCACCACGACTGATATCGGCTTCTTAGCCGAAGCGGCGGCGACCATGACGTCATAGAGCGTCCAGACGTACGCGTAGTATCTGGCGCCCACGTCCTGGATGTCGAAGGCGACGACGTCCACCCCGGATCGCTCCAGTATCGCGGTGAGCTCGGGGCCCTTCTTCAGGTACGTGTCGTACACCGGGAGCCCCGTGCGCTGGTCGACGAAGGACCCGTCGGATCCGTTCTCCTTGTCGGAGTCGTAGCTGCCGTACGGGTTGGAGTTCTGGCCGACGCCTCTGAAGCCCTGCTCGGGGCCGAAGACCGCGCGGATGTCCACAGTACCGACGGATGCGTGCATGACGTCGACCGCGTGCTCCAGGGTGGTCGGTAGGACGCCCGTGGGGTTGCTCACGACGCCAACCTTCTTGCCCCTGAAGATTTTCCAGTTGTCGTCCTTGGCAACCTCCAGGCCGACGCGAACGCGCCTTCCGTCGTCGCGTGATCTGGACCTTCCCGCACGCTTGCGGACGGCCGAGAGCACACCATTGGCGGCGATCAGCGCGCCAGCCGCGGCGCCGGCCAGGAACAAGATCAGAGGCGGAGGCTGTTGCTGCGCCATCGAAGTGAGTTGGTCCAGATCCACCACTAACAACCTCTCACACGGAGACAGCTGGAAAACGAGGCGGATTTCGAGATCTCGAATATTCAAAAGTGGCGTGTGCCATCGCGAACAAACCCTTGTTTTGGGTTCAGTATGGCCCGTTGCACGCCGTGCACACGCAAACAGTCAGGCCCTGAACCCAATTTATTAGTCGCCGTAGCGCGTGCGCCCGCCAAACTGGGTCAGGATCCTCCAAAGCGAAGCGCGCAGGGGAGTGTCCGAGGGTGCACAGACCGCGAGGACAGGAGAAACTTCACGCTTAGGTTCTCCCAGACACGCACACCATGGCGGCTCCGCCCGTCACCGTGAAGGAGGTGGTCTCGGTGAGTCCCGTGACAGCATTAGACGTCGCGTCTCGCTTGAGAGGATTCCGACCCTCCCAGATCTTCCTCGTCCGCTCGATCCTGAACCGTCGAACCCTCCTTTTCCCCTTCTGCAGCTCACCTCCTCCGGCATCAATTCGCAAAACATCTCCTTCACCAACCTCACGATGGAGTCGGAGAAGTTCATCTGCGTGCGCGAGACTGGTGCGGCCAACTCCGTCGTCATCGTCGACATGGCCCAGCCAATGACGCCCATGAAGCGGCCCATCACCGCGGACTCGGCGCTCATGAACCCGGCGGCCAAGGTGATCGCGCTCAAGGCTACCGTGGCGGGAACCGCGCAGGATCACCTTCAGATCTTCAACATTGATACAAAGTCTAAGATGAAGTCGCACCAGATGCCCGAGAGCGTCGTGTACTGGAGGTGGATCTCCCCGTCCCTGATGGGCATAGTGACAAACACGGCCGTCTATCACTGGAGCATGGAGGTGGGTACAATCTAGAGACCACCGCGGTCGGGAGGCGGCTTTTAGGCCTGCGTGCATCGACGTTCGCGTCGGCAACGAAGCATGAGTCGTTCGAGCGCGGAATGGACCCGATTTCCTGCCGGATCCGCCGCCTCGCGACGCGGACGCTCCCGCGCTCCCGACGATTATTCCATTCCCATCCGACGGATTTTGGGTTAGGATCCTGTGCCCAATTTTCATTTCAATTCTGACGTGACCCTGACGCTGACCTTTCATCCTCCCCCGATCCCCGCTGCTCCGACTACAGGGCGATTCCGAGCCTCAGAAGATGTTCGATCGCACGGGTAACCTCAACGGCTGCCAGATCATCGCCTACCGCGCCAGCCAGGACATGAAGTGGTTCTCGGTTGTCGGCATCGCCGCCGGCGATCCCTCCCGACCCGGCCTCGTCAAAGGCAAGATGCAGCTCTTCTCCAAGGAACTCGGCAGATCCCAGGAGCTCGACGCGCACGCCTGTGCCTTCTCCACGCACCAGGTGACCGGTAACAGCGTGAAGTCCCAGGTGATCGCCTTTGCGCAGAAGACGGTGATGCCGGACGGGAACGTCGCGTCCAAGCTTCACGTCATCGAGCTCGGCGCTCAGGCCGGCCAGACTCCTTTCCAGAAGCGCCAGGCGGAGCTGTTCTTCCCCCCGGAGTTCATGGACGACTTTCCGGTGAACATGTCAATCTCTGAGAAGTACGGCGTCATCTATGTGGTGACCAAGATGGGCCTCCTCTTTGTTTATGACTTGGAGACGGCGACGGCCATCTATCGCAACAAGGTTAGCAACGACCCGGTCTTCCTCGCGTGCGACTCCCCCTCCACGGGCGGCATCTACGCGGTGAACCGCCGCGGCCAGGTGCTCCTGTTGAACCTCAACGAGCCTGCCGTGGTGCCGTTCATCTCCGGGCAGCTCAACAACGTGAGCCTCGCGCTTCAGGTGGCGGTCCGAGGCGGCCTCCCCGGTGCCGAGTCCCTCGTGAAGCCCAAGTTCGAGCAGCTCTTCGCCGCGGGCGACATCAAGGGCGCCGCCGAGTGCGCGGCGGATTCACCCAAGGGCATCCTCCGTAACCCCGAGACCATCGCGAGGTTCAAGGCGATCCCGGCGCAGCCCGGCGCCGCTCCTCCGCTCCTCCAGTACTTTGGCATCTGCCTTCAGCGGGGTACGCTTAACAAGGTTGAGGGCGTGGAGCTCGCGAGGCTCGTGCTCGCGCAGAACAAGAAGCAGCTGCTGGACACGTGGATGGCAGAGGACAAGATCGAGTGCTCCGAGGAGCTCGGAGACCTTCTCCAGTCTGTTGACGCTGACATGGCACTCCGCGTGTACATCAAGGCGAAGGCCAACACCAAGGTTGTCGCCGCGCTCGCCGCGCGCGGGGAGTTTGAGAAGATGGGCAAGTACTGCGAGATGGCGGACTACAAGCCCGACTACTCCTACCTGCTGCAGTCGACGCTCATGTCAAACCCCCAGGGCGCGGTGACTATTGCGCTGCAGGTTAGCAAGATGAATCCGCCCCCGCTCGACTACAACACCGTCGCGGATCTCTTCCTCCAGCGCAACATGATCAGGGAGGCTACCAGCTTCCTCCTCGATGTCCTCAAGGAGGACAGGGAGGACCAGGCGGCGATGCAGACAAAGGTGCTCGAGATCAATCTCGTCACCTTCCCCAACGTTGCCGACGCCATCCTCGGGCAGGGCAAGCTCACGCATTACGACAGGCCCCGCATCGCGCAGCTCTGCGAGAAGGCCGGGCTGTACATGCGCGCGCTCGAGCACTACACCGAAGTGTCCGACCTGAAGCGGTGCTGCGTCAACACGCACTCAATCGACCCCCAGGCGCTCCTCGAGTGGTTCGGCACCCTCTCCAGGGAGTGGGCGCTCGAGTGCATCAAGGAGCTGCTCGTGTCCAACCCCAGGCAGAACCTCCAGATCATCGTCAACGTGTGCAAGGAGTACACTGAGCAGATCGGCGCTGATGCCATCCTCAAACTCCTCGAGGAGCACAACTCCTCCGAGGGCATGTTCTTCTACCTTGGCGCACTTGTCGCGACCAGCACCGAGCCTGATCACCACCAGAAGTACATTGAGGCTGCCGCCAAGACTGGCCAGATCAAGGAGGTCGAGCGCATCACGCGCGAATCCGAGCACTACGACCCGGAGAAAGCGAAGGTGTTCCTCATGGAGGCCAAGCTCCCGGACGCCCGCCCGCTCATCAACGTGTGCGATCGCTTCGACATGGTGGACGACCTCACCACGTTCCTGTACCAGAACAAGATGCTTCGCTACATCGAGGGATACGTGCAGAAGGTGAACCCATCCAACACCCCCGTCGTCGTCGGCGCGCTCCTTGACCTTGAGTGCGACGAGGACTTCGTGCAGAATCTCATCCTCTCCGTGCGCTCGCTCCTCCCCGTCGGTCCGCTCGTCGAGGAGGTGTCCAAGCGCAACAGGCTCAAGATGCTCACCCCGTTCCTCGAGAACCTTGTCGCCGAGGGATCCACCAACGCGGACGTCCACAACGCTTTGGGCATGATCCTCATTGACTCCAACACCAACCCCGAGCACTTCCTCACCACCAACGAGTACTACGACTCCAAGGTTGTGGGTAAGTACTGCGAGAAGAGGGATCCCAACCTCGCGTGCGTGGCGTACAAGCGCGGCAACTGCGACATCGAGCTGGTGAACGTCACCAACAAGAACTCTCTGTTCAAGCTCCAGTCCAGGTACGTCGTGGAGCGCATGGACGCGGACCTGTGGGAGCACGTGCTCGCAGAGGATAACCCCCACCGCAGGCAACTCATCGACCAGGTTGTGTCCACCGCGCTGCCCGAGTCAAAGAACCCTGAGCAGGTGTCCGTCACCGTCAAGGCGTTCATGACTGCGGAGATGCCCCAGGAGCTCATCGAGCTGCTGGAGAAGATCGTCATCCAGAACAGCGCGTTCAGCAACAACCCCAACCTCCAGAACCTGCTCATCCTCACCGCGATCAAGGCGGACACCACCCGCGTGATGGACTACATCAACCGCCTCGACGCCTTCAACGGCCCGGAGGTTGGCGAGATTGCCGTTGGCAACGAGCTCTACGAGGAGGCCTTTGCGATTTTCAAGAAGTTCGACCTCCACGTGGACGCCATGAAGGTGCTCTTGGAGAACCTGGAGAACCTCGAACGCGGAGAAGAGTACGCCAACAAGGTTGACCTCCCCGAGGTTTGGTCACAGCTCGCGAAGGCGTACCTGTCCCAGGACCTGGTCTCTGCCGCCGTGGCTGCCTATATCAAGGCCAAGTACACCGACGACTACCTCGCGGTGATCGACGTGGCAAAGCGCGCGGATGACTTCGACAGCATGGTCAAGTACCTGGCGATGGTGCGCAAGAAGGTCAAGGAGCCGAAGGTTGACTCTGAGCTTTGCTACGCGTACGCAAAGACGGATAAGCTCGCGGAGCTCGAGGAGTTCATCACCCAGCCCAACGCCGCGAAGCTGGACAACGTCGGCGATCGGTGCTTCGACGAGGGCCTGTACGAGGCTGCTAAGGTTCTTTTCTCGACGTGCTCCAACTGGGGCCGGCTGGCGAGCACCCTGGTCAAGCTTCACAAATTCTCCGAGGCTGTCGACGCGGCTCGCAAGGCGAACAACACGCGCACCTGGAAGGAGATTTGCTTCGCGTGCGTGGACGAGGGCGAGTTCAGGCTGGCACAGCTGTGCGCGCTGAACATCATCGTCAACGCGGACGAGCTGGAGGAAATCTCGGAGTACTACCAGGTGCGGGGCAGGTACGAGGAGCTCCTGTCCCTGATGGAGGCTGGCGTTGGCTTGGAGAGGGCGCACATGGGCATCTTCACCGAGCTCGGCATCCTCTACGCCAAGTTCAAGCCCGAGAAGCTCATGGAGCACCTCAAGCTCTTCAGCACCCGCATCAACATCCCCAAGCTCATCCGCGCCTGCGAAGAGATGCACGCCTGGAAGGAGCTCTCGTTCCTCTACATCGCGTACGACGAGTACGATAACGCTGCGGGTGTGATGATGGCCCACCCCGACGCGTGGGAGCACGTCGGCTTCAAGGACGTCTGCGTCAAGGTTGCCAACCTGGAGATTTACTACAAGGCGCTCGAGTTCTACCTCGTGAGCCACCCCACGCAGCTTAACGACCTGCTCACGGTGCTCACCCCGCGCATCGACCACTCGAGGGTCGTCGCGCTCATGCGCCAGGCGAACCACCTGCCCCTGATCAAGCCCTATCTGCAGGCTGTGCAGAACACCAACATGGTTGCCGTCAACGATGCGGTGAACGAGCTGTGCCTCGAGGAGGAGGATTTCGAGTCGCTCCGAACCTCCATCGACACGTACGATAACTTCGACCAGATGACGCTGGCGAACAAGTGCGAGAAGCACGAGCTCCTCGAGTTCCGCCGCATTGCTGGCTTCCTCTACCAAAAGAACCACAAGTGGACCAAATCCGTGGAGCTGTCTAAGAAGGACGGCTTGTACAAGGATGCGATGGAGGCTGCCGCGCAGTCCGGCGACAAGGACATTGCCGGTGATTTGCTTCAGTTCTTCATCGAGCAGGAGAACAAGGAGTGCTTTGCCGCGATGCTATACAACTGCTACGACCTGCTCAAGCCTGACGAAGTGCTCGAGATAGCGTGGATGAAGGGCCTCATGGAGTACGCGATGCCCTACATGATCCAGGTCATGAAGGACTACACCAACAAGGTTGACGTGCTAGTGGAGGACAAGAAGGACCGCAACAAGGAGAAGGCGGAGCAGGAGAAGGAGAAAGTGGAGCAGCAGATGAACCAGAACATGTACGCGCAGCTGCTCCCCGCGGCGCTCCCCGCGCCCGGCATGGAAACCACCGGTGGGATGAACAACCCGGGCATGTACAGCCAGATGGGCGGCGTTCAGCCGGGGATGTACGGGGGATACTAATAGAGAGAGCCAGAGTTGCCGGCACGATTTTGAGGCTGGGCAACCTCATACATGTCTAAGCATTGATATACATAACGATTCAGATGCAGTATGATATGCTCTCCGGGTCTTCGTCCCTGAAAAATACCTGAAAAAAAAACGACAACTGGCACGAAATGATCCCGAACGAGCCACACGAATGTTTTCGTCATCACTCGATGCCGCTCGCGAGTAGCCTGAACGCTCCGGCGTTTCGCCCCCGCCTCGCCCCGCGGCGAGGCGCGTCCTCTTCCCGTCGTCGTGTAGTATTCCGTGCGGTGGATGAAGGCCCGGAGTTTGCGCGCGACATGCGCATGGAGAAGGCCAAGGCACTTCGGGAAGAACTCGACGGAGTCCGGACAAGGAGCCGAAGGCTCCTCGCCAAAGGCAACCGTCTGGTCGAGAGGGGCGTCCAGCTCAAGGATGCGGCGGAGAGGGTGATGCTCGGCAACGAGATTAACAAGGAGGACGAGGCACGCAGGCTGCTCGTCGAGCGAAAGAAGGTCAAGGATACTCTGGATCTCACGACGGCAAGGGCGGAGGTCCTCGCCGAGCTCGCGAGCAAGCTGGAGACTGCGATAATCGTTCTGGAGAACGCGACGGACGAGGAGTCTGTCGACGCCGCCAAGGCCCTCGCCGCGGACACTCTTCCTGCCGCGAAGAGGGCGTCGCTCCAGGAGTTCAAAACCGCGCCGGTGAGCTCACGCCCTGCATCGATGGGGGAGGATGACGCGTCACAAGATTCGATCGCCGAGCGGTTCGGTCGAGATTCCCTCGAGAGGGAGTTTGCCGCTTTGGAAATAACGCAGTTGGAGCGGATGCTGAGACTCACACCCGAAGACCCGCCGATATCTTCGGAGGATGCGGTCGTCAAAGAAGACGACGATGACGTCGTCGTGAGTAACACCGAGCCCGCGTGGTGGCAACCGCCGTCGGAGCCAAAAGATGCAGACGGCGCGACGATGACACCGCGAGATGCTCTTCTTGAAGTGGATAGGGCCAGGGTATCATCCAAAGGAGTGCAGGCGCACCACGTCGTGGCGCTCAGGAAATCATGCGCGGTGCACGGTGCGGGCACCATCCGCGGCAGCGATCGGCTCATCGGGGGTAAGAAAGACACGGCGTTTCGAGCCGGGGTGGGAGCCGCCATGACCGCGGTGGAAACTGGGGAGGGTGGAACCGGTTTTTCGTCGCTCGGCGGCTACGAGCCGACTGTTTTTCTGTCCGACTTGGCGAGGGATCTGGGCGTGACGCCGGAACGGGCGGGTGTACTGGTGGCCAACGCGACGGCGAGGAAGAGCGCCGCCGCTTTACTTCAGGCCGGAGCGTCCGTGCGGGGCGGCGAGGCCGAGAGCGCCAGGGTGGACCTGAAAAAATTAACTTCGGTCCTGCAAACGTTTCGAGCGTGCGCCGGGGAGTATCTCGACCTGGTGGCGTTCGGTCTCGAGCAGCAGCTTTCGGAGGCTGAGAGGAAGATCGTACTGGGGCTCGTGCCGAAGGAAACGAGCGAGGACGTCCACGGTGCGATTCGATGCGCTCTCGGCCTGTAGCTCTCGGCGTGTACACTTTTGTCATTTATTTACTCCATGAATTTCCGCGCGGGACTGTAATGCCAGCTGGCCAGCGAAATCGGGTTGCGTATCGTGAACACGTTTTGTCCACACCGATCGATCACTCCTCGAGCGCGATGGACAAGTTAAAGGCGCTGTTTGAGGGGGAGAAGGAGGAGCCCAAGAAGAAGGGCTTCCGCCTGCCATGGGAGAAGGAGGCGAAGCCCGATCCAAAGAAGGGCAAGTTCTCGGGCCTGAAGGGTATGCAGACAAAGATGATGGAGCAATTAACTGAGCGTGCGAAGACCGCGATAACCGGTGGGGTTTCCGGCGTCCTCGTGCTGCTGACCATGTACAAGGTCGTCAGCAGCCGAGAGAGCGTGTTGGCGGAGTCACGCAAGGAGGTACAGCGCCAGCAGATGGAGCGGAAGGAGCGTCTCGCGCTGATGCGTCGGAAGCTCGCGGGCCCGCTTCGCGCCGCGGCCAGGGACCTCGACTCCCGAATCCGCGAGATCCTCCAGCCCCCGCCCCCGAAGGACGAGAACGGCAGCCAGCGCGGCGGATATTTCGCCAGCCACTACCTCGAGGATCCGGAAGAGTCCATCAACACCACCCTATACCGCCTCTGCCGGTACCTCTTCTGGGTCGAGCAGCTCGAGCGCGGCATCCACACGGGCGAGGTCACCCTCGACGACACCTGGCAGATTGCCGTCGACGTCCAACTCGAGAGGGTACGGGAGGCGCTCGCGTCCACCGACCGAGCGGTGGACGCCACCAAGCCCCGCGAGAGGCTTTACGAGGTCATCGACGCCGCCAGGAAACGCGCGGCGGACACCAAGGAACTGCAGGCGGCGGAGGATGCGGCAGAGGCGCTCGCGAGAAGATTCGCAAACGAGGCTGGAGACGACACCGACGGCGGCGCTCCGGACTCGCCCGGGGACACCCCGGCGAGTACCCCGAGCCCCGCGCCCAAGGGTCTGTACCGAGAGGGGTCGAAAAAGGCTGGCCAGGCGTTCGCCCCGTCGCCGGGGGCGAAGAAGAAGAAGGAGGGCGAGGAGAGCAACGGGCATGACAAGGGCAACGGGCATCACAGGGACGCCATCAACAAGTTCAAGTCCGCGGCGGGGCTCCGACGCGCCAACTCCATCTCCCACGTCGTCGAGGAGCTCAGGGAGAAGATCGCACACGTCACTGAGACGGAGGAGGACGCCAAGCACGCGTCGGACGAGCCCGGTTTACGCATCGGACGGTACCCGCTTCGACTGTTCAAGGACACGCAGGTGGCAATCGCGGAGGTGTTCGCCTTGGACGACGATCGCAGGCGACGCGGCAGAAACCACGAACTCGCGAGAACGACAAGCCAGTTGCAGGATGGCAAGTCGGCGGGTAACGGCGAGTGGGATGGATTTGGATCAAGCGGGAGCGGCGAGCTTCTCTACACCGAATTCGTGCTCAAGCTCGAGGCCGCCTTGGCCAAGGACGAGGACACCAACGATCCGTGGGTGCGCTGGATGGTGCCACTGCACTTGCAGATGCACCGGTACGGTAGCCTCCAGGCGCGGAGACAGCGGCAACTCACCGCGAGTGAGGGCCGCGAGGTTCTCGCCGCGAGGGTACGTCTCATGCGCGTATCTGTCGCACTTTCCGGCCTCCTCGACGTCCTTCGCAGGCGGCTCGACGACCCTTGGTTCCAGCGAAACACGAAACAGATGCGCAAGGAGTACTCGAGCGGTATCTACGTGGACATCGTGAAGCTGGCGGCGGCCAGGGCGGACAGCGAGGAGGCTAAAACCTATGGCGTATTCGCCGGCTTGCGCCGAAGGCAGCTTCGCGCGAGGCGGGCCTCCGCGTCCAAAGCAGCGCGCGCTCGTTGGCTCAAGGTTCAGAGGACCGTTCCCGCCGCTGTGAAGGAGGGTAAGGCGTGGTGGGACGAGCCGCACCACGAAAAGACGCACGGTTTCTTCTCGTGGGAGACGCCCATGGAGACGCTCGAGGATCTCGCGGAATCTGGAAACAAATTTTTGGACGCGGTCAAGGCGGCGCCGGGTCAGGCAAAGGCGAAATTTATCGCCGTGCGGGACGGTCTCAGGGAGGCAATGCGTGAGCCAAGGCGACGCGCGCAGGCTATCGCTGCGGGCGTGGTCATCATCGCGCTGGGTGCGAGGGCGCGTAAGGCTGAGACGCGCGAGGCTATGGAGAAGATGCGGAAGGAGGTTGACAGGGTCGGGGCCGCTGTGACCAGAAGGCTGAAGTCGCTGGAGCACACAAAGAGGCCGAACGTGCCGCCCAACGACGGCATGGTGCCCGGCGTCGCGCACCCGGCTCATGTCGAAGACGATCACGCGCACCGGGTGCCGCATCGGAAGAGGCGGTTGACCAAGGTATGGGGGATGCTCCGAAAGAAGCGGGAGAAGCCCCAGGCTCCCCCAACTCCCCCTCCTCCTCCCCCAACTCCTCCACCGCCACCCACGCCGCCTATCTACGCAGACGCCCCTTCCATCCCCGCGACCAGCGCGCCGCCGCCCGCCGCGATTGAGAAGGAGATTGCCCATTTTGGCGATGACGAGAGCGGAAAATAGGTCTTCAAATTAAAACTTTGAATAATGATCACGGTGTCGTGACCGTGACCTCAAAGAGATACGATAGCTCCTTCGCCGCGAAGTAATACTCCGCCCACTGGATTACCCCATCGCCGTTGATGTCCGCTGCGTTCGCCACCTTCTGAACCGCAGCCGCAGACACCGTAAACTTATCATCTGGGCCACCGCCGGGCCGCATGATCTTCACGAGGTCGCTAACCGCGAACCTAAAATCTTTAGGGCTCAGGTACGGAAACGGGAACTCCTTGTTCGCGGGCGAGTGATGCGCAAGGAAGGTCTTGTAGATGACGCTGTCCAGGTCATCGTTGCTGACAGAGGACGACGACGCACCACCCGTCGTCGGTGCCACGGCCCCTTCTGAGTCGTCCGTGGATCCAAACACCCCGCTTGCAAACTTCCACACCTCGTCCTTGACCTTGCTCGCCCGCAGACCCACGTTTGCGAGAACATCCCGCTCGTACTCCTCGATTTTCTCCAGGTTGACGTCGATCGCCTTGCCGCTGATCTCCTCCGCCGCCTCAACCATCTCCTCCACGAGGGTGTTAAGCGCCTGTCGCAACCTTGCGTTGAACTCGCTCTCCTCCTTCATCTTCTCCGCAGCCAAACGCTCGTCAACCTCGGATGGCACTCCGAGCGAGAACTGGAGTTTTCTGCCCACCAGACTGGCGTCCACATTCGACAGCTCGTAGGACACGAACGCGAGGACGAACGCGTACACGTTCATCATCACCTCTTGTAAAGCGGGCACTGCGCTGAAGTTTTCTGAAAACTTTTGTAAAACCTCGTTGGATGGCCTGAACCGGCTGAGCTTGGCGAGGTTGGCGCGGTCCCGCTTGTTGGCCTCGCTCAGCTTGAGTCGCACCGCGCGACCAAGAATCTCGATCTCCAGCGAGCTCAGCGCACCTGCGAGGATGTTCGTCACCAGTTCGAACACGTTGCAGTAGATGGCGCGCTCGATGTTATCGGGCACGGCTTTGATGTTGTACATCGGGTCCTTCATGAGCCAGTCCACGAGCTCCTCAATCTCCCGTCTGTTGTCGCCAAAATCCGACGAAACCTTGAACGCGCTCAGGTTTGGGGGCTTTATTTTACCCTTCTTGTCCCTCGCCGCGCTACCCACGTTCAACACGACGTCCATGCCCATCAAATCACAAATCACCGAGTTTTCCAAACTTCCGATAACGGCAGAGAGGAAGCCGACGTACGTTTCCCTCTCCAGTTTCTTGCTGAAGAAGAAGGGATTGGTGATTATGTTCTGCTTCGGCCTGCTCTCCATGTAGAGCTCCACGTAGTTCTCGATAATCTCCAAGGTCTCCGAGCACACGTTATTCTTGATCACGGCCGTGGCGGGATTGAAGTTGGGGAGAACCTCTCCGCCGCCCGGGACGAGCTTGCCCGCCTCGGACAGGCTCGGGATCCGGCCAATGTCCGAAGAGAACGCCTCATCGCCGCCTGGCTGGAGGCTGAAACGCAGGGGCAGGCCGAGGAAGTTGATCTCCGCCGAGCCCACAACCTCACCCGCGAGCGCCACCGCCACCTTACCCGCGTTCTTCTCCACCCCGGGCGCGAGGCGCAGAACAGCCGGCGCCTGGATCTCCTCCCTCACCAGTCTTCGGAGCGCCGAGTCGCTCAGCGCGGGGTGGTTTTTACTCGCGCGCCACCCCTCGTCCGGCCTGCCAAACTCGAACGAGTACTGGGTCCCGAAGAACCGGACGTTAAAGTGCTCCAGGGTGTCCTCCATCAGGTACACGGCCGTTACCATGGCGTTACGGTATATCTGCACCTCCAGCGGCCGCGGGATGATACCGAGCCCCACGTTCTCGTCCTCCAAAGTCCCTGGGTCGTCAAACAAAACGCTCGTGATAAACTCCTCACAGTCGTCCATGTCAACCTTGGGAACCGGGGGCTCGTGACTCAGGTTTGCGATCGTCTTCAGCTTCAGCGGGTGCCCCAGCAGGTTCACGTTCCGCACGTTGTCGTACAACGACTCGTACGCGCCGATGGCGCCGGTTTTCACAATCTCGGCGTAAATCATCGTCTCGATGCCGTTCGGCAACAGCAGCACGTCGTACCTCTGCTGAATCTGCTTGGCGTACCGTTGGATCACGGGGAACATCTCTCGTCCAGTGCCGGTGCCGAACTCTCTGAGCACCTCAGCCCGGTGCTCCATGAGCTCCTTGAGGTGCACGAGCTCCTCCGTAGCCTTCGGGTTGGATCTCAACGCGGCGACGACGCCCGCGGCTGCCAGCGCTGTTCCGCCCGCCGCCGCGGTGATCGGGTCGACTTTGAACCCGGATTTCGGTGCGTCGACCGCGGGCACAGCCGCGGTCGCCGCCGAGGTATCAGCGATCCTGTTGGTGCCCCGTCGGTGGCCCGCGGGCCCCAGGTCAGCCCAGGCGTCCCGCGCCGTAACAACGCCCGAATCGTCACGGGTGCCCGTCTGCGCGGCGCGAACGGCCACGCGTCGTTGCCGCCGCGAGGTGTGGGTTCCACGACCGCGTCGCCGGTCTACGACGTCTGGCGCGCATGATCGCGAGGCGACGCCCGCCTGCATCGTTTCGAACCTCCGCCCAGGGCCGCGGGGGCGCCCTCGTTGTGATTGGGCGAGCCCGATCCCCCGCAGACGTGCTGAGTTGTCACCCCGAAAACTCTGCTTCGGAAAATCTCTGATAACTCTTAGAGTCGGAGTTTCCCAGGAACGCGTCCAGAGGCGTTTGCGCGCCCCCTGGTCTCCCTGGGCGCTCTTCCCCATGCAAGCTCGCCTGGCGGCTGCCGCGAGCACATCGGGACGCACACGGATAGATCCTCGTGCGCCGCAGCCACGCGCTCGAACTCGCCTCGGCCGCGCGCACGCCAGAAGGCAACACGCCCGAGAGAGCACGTCGCCCGCACAGGCTGAGCGCGCCCCCGAGGACGAAACCACATCTTCGACCATGGTGCCCAGAGTGTTCGTCGTGAGCGATATTCACACCGACTTCGAGGAGAACATGCAGTGGGTGAGGGGTCTGAGCGACACCAAGTACGCGAACGACGCCATCATCCTCGCCGGGGACGTGTCCGATGACCTGTCGGTGCTCGGGGAGACCCTCGTCCTCTTCGCCTCGAAGTTCCGGCATGCATTTTTCACACCTGGGAATCACGAGCTCTGGTGCAAACGACGCGGGCCCTTAAAGGACGGCGAGTCCGAGGCGGACAGGGAGACAATCCCGGACTCGATGACCAAGCTCGAACGCGTGCTCCGGCTGTGCGACGAGTGCGGCGTGGAGACGAGGCCGCGGCTCATCGGCGACGGGGAGAGAAAGCTGTGGATAGCCCCGGTGGTGGCGTGGTACCACTCATCCTTCGATTACGAGCCCGACATCACGGAGACCCGCGTGCACCCGCCTCACCTGGTCATGAGCGACTTTAGGCTGTGCGAGTGGCCGGGGCTCGACCCCAAGGACGATAGCGTCGCCGAGGCGATGGACGCCGTGAACGACGCTCGCGGCTGGGGTACATTTTTGGAGTGGCTGCGAAGGCCCGAGCAGTCGGCGGCGGACGCGTCCGTGCCCATCGTGTCCTTCTCGCACTTCCTCCCGCGGCTGGAGCTGTGCCCGGAGAAGCGCATGCTATTCTACCCGAACCTTCCCAAGGCGGTGGGCTCCGACTTTGTCATGCGTCGCATCCAAAACCTTCGCGCCGAGCAGCCGCCGGGCGCTCGGCGCGTGCGGACTCATGTGCACTGCTTCGGGCACACGCACTTCGGCTGGGACGCCACGATCGACGGGGTGCGGTACATCCAGGCGCCCGTCTCTTACCCGCACGAGTGGAAGCAGCGGCCCGGGTCCCTCACCGTCGGTCCCGACGCGAACGGGCGCGACTTTGACTTTTCGGGGCGAAGGCGCCTCGCCGAGCCGTGTTGCATCTTCGACTGGGAGAGACACGGAGGGTTCGCGCCCAAGATGAGCGCGAGGTGGAGCGACCACTACGCGAGCAACCCGCGGACGCCGCAAGACACGGAGCTCGCGTGGTGGGTGCGGGGATCCGCCCTGAAAGGCAGGGCGGACGATGAGTCGGACTAGCTCTCGGAAAGGCGGGGGCGGGGCGGGGGTGGCTTTTCGCGACGCGTCTGACGGGTTCCATTTTTTACACTTCACGAGACGACTGCGACTAACTCACAGCGGCACCATATCGTCGGGCTTGGTGTTGAAGGGCGTGCGGGGAGCGACGAGCTCGGGCTCGGGCTCCGGCTCGGGCTCATCCGCCGGCGCGTAGCTCGGCGCCGAGACCTTCGCCTTCTCCCTGAGCGCCGCCGCCGCCGCCGCCACCTCCTCCTCGGCGACGCTCGCTCGGAAGAGCTTCCTGACGCCCCTGACGAATCCCGAGAGGTTGTCCGTCCTGTTGCACTCCGCCAGCAGCCGTTGCGCGGCGTCGCCCATGTCCGGATCGCAGTCCATCAGCTCGTACCCTCCGGTGTCCACCACCCTGACCGCCACCATGAACTCCCGCTCGTGATCCGCCGGGTCCACGTGCCTGTAGAAGAATCGCAGTTCCTCCGCGTCGCCAATCTCGAACCGAAGGCCGAGCCTGTCGCGATAGAGGTCCACCGCGGAGAGGTGCGCCTGCAGCATCTGCGCTTTGACCATCTCATCGCCCTTGACCTTGGTCTGCTCGCGCTCCACTTCATCCTTCTCGGTGGTGACCTGCTCGCGGAGCACCTGGAGCTGCTGGGGCAGATCCTCGCCGAGCTCCTTCGCCTGAGCCGCTTCCTCCTGGAGCGCGTCGAGCTCCGCTTGCTGGTACTCCTGCCTCCTGGCGAGCTCCTCGGCGGCGGTCGCGAGGTCCTTCTCGCGCTCGACGAGGGACACGTACTCCTCCTCCGCAACCGCCATGTTGGTCTTGTGCACGGCCACCTGCTCCTTCATCGAGAGCTCGCGTCGCGCCATCCACATCTCGACGTTGCTCCTCGCCTGCTCGAGCTCCTTGTGGAGGGCGTCCAGGTCGATGATGTTGGAGACATCGTCTAGGGGTCTCGCGTTGGGCATGGCTTGGGGCGCGGCGGACATCGTGTGTGCGGCGATACTCGCGTGCGAGCGCTCGAGTGCCCGGGGGGGAAGTTCGAATCTGCCAAACGAGCCGTTTGAATCGCGTTTTGGCAGTCGGACCGGAAGCGGGCCGAAATAGACCCTGAGCAGCTGAGATGGAGACCGTTATCAGATTGACAATAAACCGCGCATCTTATGGGTATTTAGTCTCAAAAGAGGGCCCAAACATCACGCGGCCCATCCCGTGGCTTGCGAAGCATCGAACGCCCGCGTCCCGACACATTCGCTCGCGCTGTCGGTGTATCAAGCGTGGGCGCGCGAGGGGTCGACGCCCGCCCGCTGGACCACCGCGTGATCACCTCGAGGTTTTGGGAGGCCGAGCCGTCGGTGTCGACGCGTTTCGAGAGCGCGCGCGTTCCCCCGAGCGCCCGCGTGTCTCCCCGGTCAAACAACCGACCTCCCACATTCCCCCCCCGGGGTGCCCTCTCGCATCCGCGAGGGCGACGGTGGGTCGGTCCGGGAGACTGAGCGGGTCACCGCGCAGCCATGAGCCAGTACGGCGGACGCAGGCCCCGTAGCAGGGTGGGGTGGGGCGACCGCGGCGACGACGCGCGCTCCGAGTACAGCTACGGCGGCAGGTCGCGCGGCGGGTACTCGCGGGGGGGATGGGGCGGAGGCAACCAGGTGTACCCCGAGTCCACCTACGGAGGCTACGGCGCGTCCTACGCGGGATACAGCAACTACGGCGGCGACGGCGCGAGCACCTACCACGGCAACTACGGCGAGGACGACGGGTACTGGGAGGACGAGTACTGGGACGAGGGGACGTACTGGGACCCCGACGCGGAGGATGAGGACTACTACCAACCGCCGGTCATCGAGCTGGCGGTGGAACACGCGGAGGAGGCGAATCCGCAGCACAAGGTCAAGAGCGCGCTGAATATGCACCCGACGGACCTGAACCAGTACGGCATCGGCGTCGTGCTGTACTTCACGTTCATGAAGTTCCTCGCCTTCTCGTTCATGTGGCTGGCGGTGCTGTGCATACCGGCCATCCTCATCAACATGGGGGGCGACGGGCTCGAGAAGCAGGCGGATCCGACGGTGCAGTTCATCGACGGGTCGACGCTGGGTAACTTCGGGCGGATCTACGAATGGGAGCGTGGGGGTTTGGGTGATAACGAGACGCACACGGCGCCCTCCATCGGGCCGGCGCCTCCCGCCCCGGCGAGCTACCCGAACGATAAAGCGCACCCGTGGGAGCACGGCCCTTCGCGCTCGCACAACCTTTTCTCGCAGCCGAAGGACGAACTCATGGTGGGAATGTCCTACTTCAACATGGTTTTCCTCGCCATGTTTGCCATCTCCGCGTTTCTCATTCCGGGAGTCCAACGGAAGCTCATAAAGGAGGTTGACGCGAACATGTGCACGATCGAGGACTACAGCGTCATCATAACAGACCTCCCAGATGACGTCAAGGATCAGGAGCTTCACAAGTTTTTTGATAAGAAGGTTGGCAAGGTTCAGAACGTCGTGGTGGCGACGAATAACGCGGAGCTACTCACGCTGGCGTTCGAGCGGCAGAAAGCGAAGGAATTGTTCCACATACAGGTGGCCAAGTACAAGAAGGGACGGGAGGATCCAGACGTGAGCGATAAAAAAGTGGAGTGGCTTCACGAGGAGGCGGTGAAGGCGAAGAAAGGACTTCGCGCGTGCGACTCTGCCATCAGGGCGCTTCAAAACGACCGCGGCGGCGAGGCGAAACGCGCCATCTGCGCGTTCGTCACGTTCCAGGAGGAGGCGGATTTTCTGAAGATGTTCGACATGTACCGGCCCGGTATCTTTGCGTGGCTGTGGCGCCCTGTTGACCTGAGACTCCGCAAGAAACACCGGCTCAGGGTCAAACAGGCGCCGCCGCCTGCGGATATCCGATGGGAGAACCTGCAATTCAACTGGGCCCAGCGCAGCTTCAGGCAGCTCAACATCTCACTACTGACCGCCGTGGTCCTGGGCTTGGCGTTCGTCTCAATCGCGGCGGTGCAGATGATGGCGGAGAACGCGGCTACCCCGTATGACACGGAGGAGTGCCGCCTCAACTGCCACTACGGCACGGACCCGGTGACCATGGAAAATGAAGATCTTCGGAACATCTACCTCAAGTGCTACGAAGCCGAGCAGGAAGGGGATCCCAAAAGAGACATCACGCAAGCTCCGTCGCCGCCGCCGCCCCCCGCCTACGGCAGGAGGCTCATGGCTGAGGATTTGGTTTCGTTGCAGGCGAATTATGTCGCGGGCCACAACGGGACCTGCGGCGCCTTTGACTCGTTCTGCTACGCGTGCTACTGCCTAGAACACATCACTGCGGGTTCCGTGTTGGACGAGTCGGAGTACTGCCAGCCATACATCTTCGGGTACACCATGCAGGTCGTGGCTCAATCCGTGGCGAGCGCCATCGTGGTTGTCCTGAACCTCCTGCTGAAGCCTCTGCTGATTTTCCTGGTGCGGTTTGAGAAGCATCACAGCGCGAGTGGCGAGCAGATGTCGGTGATGTTGAAGCTGTTCATGGCGCAGTTCTTCAACACCGCGATCTTGCTCGTAGTGCTGAATGGGTCGTTTCCGTGGTTGAGAGCGCAGCTCGAGGGGACGCCGGTTGAGGGCTTGCTGTTCCAGGGCGAAATGGAGGATTTTGTGCCGGCGTGGTATAACGAGGTGGGCTACGCGCTGGTTATCTCCATGGTTGCCACGCCGGCGTCGCAGCGGATTCAATCCATAATCCGGCTGTTCAGATTTAAGATTGGCAAGTTCTTCGCCTCGAGGAACGCCGTGACGCAAGATCAACTCAACAAGGCGTTCGAAGGGATGGAGTTCAACCTCGCCATCAACTACGGGGAGCTTCTGAACATCCTCTTTGTCACCCTCACCTTTTCGCCCGGCCTCCCCATCCTGGTGCCGCTGACTTCATTCGCGTACATGGTGCGCTACGGCTTCGACAAGTACGAGTTTGCCCGGGTGAGCAAGATGCCCCCGTGGTACTCCACGATCCTTGGCATGGGCGTGGCCAACTTGATGGCGTACGCGTGCCTCGGGTACCTCATACTCGCCATATGGGCAAACTCCTACTACACCATGGCGCCGGACCCAATGATCGAGGGGCTCATCGGCAGCGCGCTCTACGGCTTTTGCGACGCGTGGGAGAGCCTCCCCGAGCCGTTGGCGAGCGTGTTCGGGACGATGAGCAACCCGAGCGAGATGGCGAGAAGGGCTTTGCAGAAGAACACTGCAATCTACACGCTGACGCTCTTCGTCATTGTCGTGATTCTGTTTTTCCGTGGGCTAATCGCAACGATTCGAAGCATCCTGGCGGAAATATACCCGGCATACTTCCAGACTGACAAACGACAGGCTGAGGGTAACCCAACATTCGACCTGGCAATCGCGGGGGCGCAGCTGCTGGGCGCGAGGACGTATTCGATCCGCGATGCCCCGCAGTATCAGGCGGCGTTTGAACGAATCGTTTGGGAACTGGACGACGGCAAACTGTAACTTTACCAGTAGATAGAGACTAACTCGAGATATAGAGAGCTAATTTTAGTACCCAAACTTGGCGTTGAGACTCGTGCGACCGTCCCCAGTCTGGCCCTGCGGCGCGGACCACCCAGGCCCGCCCGTGAGGTCGGTCATGTCGTCTTCATCTTCCTCGCGCTCGTCAACCGCATCTGATCCAAACCTACCACCGCCCAACAGGCGCTGCAGGTCGGCCTGCACCTTAGCTTCAGCCTCCGCGACGATCTCTTCCTGGGTTTTGACGCCATCCAGTCCACCCTCCGTCTTGGTGCGCTTGCGTTGGGGCTCTTGTTGCGGACCCTTGCCCGGCGGGGGCTTGCGAATTTCGAGGACGGATTTACGTTTTTTGATCACGGCATCAAGGCCGCTCTTTGACGCCGCCACCTTGAGCTGCTCGGCGGTCATGAAACCATCGTCGTCGTCGTCATCATCATCGTTATTGGTGGCCTCCAGTTTCTCAGTCGCAGGTGCAGGGGCTGGTGCCTCGGCGACGGGCGCGGGCGTGGGCTCGAAGTTCTCCTGTTTCTTCACCCGCTCACCGGTCCTCGGGTCCACCTCATTCCCGGATTCGTCCACCACCATCGGCATCATCTCCTCGGGAGCCACAGCGGGCTTTGCCGCGGTCGGTTTCTCGCCTCCCTTGCGCGTCTCTGCCGTGGATATACCCAACGGCAGTTTTGCGTTCGCCGCAGCCTCCGCGCCCAGGCCTGTCGGGGCCACCGGCGCGGCGGAGGCATCGTCGGGTCCCGGTCCGCCGGTAAACTTCCTCTTCGCCGTGAGGTTCCCCTGCTCCTCCCACGCGCGCATCCGCTCGCGCTCCTTCGCCTCCTCCGCAGCCTTTTGCGCCGCCTCAGCCTTGGCAGCGGCCCTGCGACGAGCCGCCTCTTCGGCCGCGGCCACCTTCGCGCGCTCAGCCTCCGCGAGCTTGGCCACTGATTTGGCCAGCGCCGACCCGGGCTTGTACTCTCCGCGCGGATCCGCGAGGCGGAGCAGTCGCTCGAGCCTTTCCAGCTCCGATTTACGCTCGCCAATCTGAACCTTGAGCCGGCGCACCTCTTCGGCGTCGCGCTTGGCGCCGATCTGGTCCATGAACGCGTCGAGGTCGTCGTCCGCTTTGCCCGCTTGCTCGCCTTTGGACGTTTTCGCGTCTTCGCGCTGGCGTTTCTCGGCAGCCGCGGCTGCGCCCTCGAGTTCCTCAATCGCAGCCTCGACAACCTGCCGCTTCTCCCACAGCGTCGCGGCCGTCTCCACCGTCTCCGACTTCCTGACTCCGTCCTCGCCGCCGGTGGACTCGCCGCGCTCGGCGGCGCGTTTGTCCGCCTTGGCCTTTTCTTTTTTCCGCCGGCGCTCCTTTGCGGCGTCGGTGCGATCGTAAAAGTCGTCGTCGTCGTCGTCGGAGTAGTCCGAGTCCGAGTACGCACCCTTCTTCTTCTTTTTCTTCTTCTTGCCGCCCTCCCTGTTGATCCTCTTGGCGCCCAGGGATTCCCGCAGCGAGTCGTTGAGGACCTCGTCCAGGTCCTCGATTTCCTCCTCCAGTTTCTCCATGGCAGTCTCGTTGCGGGTGATTTGCGATTGCTGGCCCGCGGTGAGCGGGTTGTCGGAGATTTCCTTGGCTCTGATGCGCTCAATCTCCGCGCGCATGTTCGCAATCTTCTGCTCCCTCTTTTGGATCTTCTCCCTCTGCCCCTGCTGCTTCTCGGTGAACGTCCCCTGGTGCTCGCGCCAGTCGAAGTGCTCCAACAGGTCAGCCTCCCTCTGCGCTTCCTCGAGGGTGTCGTCATCCTCCATCCCCCACGACGCGCCCGCCGCCGTCGCCGCTGCGGCCTGGGCCTTCGCACGCTGCTCCCTCTCCAGCTCCACGATTGCTTCCTGCTCGGACATCTTCTCGAGAGCGCGCAGCTTGCGTCGTTCCTCGCGGCTGAGCCCCTCCTCCGGCATGAGCTCGACGGCTCCCGCGACGATGAATGCCCTGGACGACTGGCCAAACTTGATCTGGTCCCCGACGAAGACCGGCGCGTGTACGCCCGGTTTGAGCCTGCGCTTGTTCACGAACGTGCCGTGCGTGCTACCACAGTCGTGAATGAACACGTCCTCGCTGCTGTCCGTGAACTGGAGCACCGCGTGCAGTCGCGAGGAGGAGGGATGCTCGAGGACGACGTCGTTGTTCGGGGTTCGGCCAAATCGGAGATGGTCGCGGCCCCTGCAGTCGATCGTCTCGATGATCGCGCCGTCCTTGAGAACCTCGAGAGAGAAGTCCACGGATGACACGCCGCCCCACTCGGGCTGCTCGTATCCGCCGGGGGCAGGAGCCACAGTTTGGGGAGGAGGGGGCTCTTCCTGATCCTCTTCCCTCTGGTGGGGCTCCTGCGGATCTGAAGTTGGTGCCGCCGACATTGCTGGAGCGCCGTCGAATGTGGGAGGTGGGGGAGGCATGTGCTTGGATGCCTCACCCGCACCCGACCCGTCGAACCGAGGAGGAGGTGGGGGCATCCCCATCCCGTCAATTCGACCTCCGGATACCCGCCCGTCTGGCGCGGCTACGTATGTCCAGCTGTGGGCGGCCGAGGGGACTGTTGTGAGACGGAGCCCGAAACGAACCAAAATCACGGGAACGGAACCTCGACAGCTCGAGAGCGATGATCCAGGTTGGCACCCGACACGGGAAGAGCAAAGACGCGCCGCCGGCGACCGCCACAGTTCGCAGGGCACCGCCCGTTCGCGCGCCTATCGTCGCCTCTATTGGAGTGGTGATCGGATCGAGTATCGTCCTCACCCGCACGCGCGCACCGGCAGCATCCCAGCGACGTCGGGAGATCT
>Ga0181573_10000260_pt1 | contig 55789 bp, 40 predicted proteins | sample 101ome_25_FD_148643 | JGI IMG/M metagenome (GOLD analysis project Ga0181573, IMG submission 148643) | Coastal salt marsh microbial communities from the Groves Creek Marsh, Skidaway Island, Georgia - 101409BT metaG (spades assembly) | ecosystem: Environmental > Aquatic > Marine > Intertidal zone...
CGGGCTCGGAGGCGGGCTCGGCGGAGGCGGGCTCGGTGGCGGTGGGCTCGGCGGTGGAGGGCTCGGTGGCGGAGGACTCGGAGGAGGGCTCGGCGGCGGAGGACTCGGAGGAGGGCTCGGCGGAGGCGGTGGACTCGATCTCGCCTGCGATAAGACCAAGAGCCAGTACGCGTCTAAGACAGCTTGATCGTCCATGCCGGCGGCAGCGTCCAGTGCGTACGCCAAACCTTGTTTGTTCACTCCGAGCGGAGTGCCGTACGTCTGGATGACGAATCCCGACGAGGGTAGAGCGCTCGTGTACACAGCCCTCGCGAAGGCGTCGTACTCCGTGATATTGAGCCATCCGTTTGAGTCCGCGTCGAATTGAACGAAGACAACGTCCACCAAGTCATCGATTTGTGCCGTGGTGATGCTCCCTTCTTGCACCCGCGGCGGCGGCAGTGGCGGAGACGGCGGAGGCGGAGGTAACACTGGAATTCCGTTCGAAATGAGCACGTACGTGGATTGCGTCTCGCACTGAGACGTGGTGAAACAGCTAAACTTTTCAGTGTCAAACTGAGACTCGGTCCAGTCGACAAATCGTTGGAGATTGGAATCCTTCGGAAACAACAACGGTGGCTCGCCGCTCGTCTTCGTCTGAAGTGAAAAGTAAGCCGTGAGCGCGATGACAACGAGCACGACGCCGACGAGGACGTACTTGAACACGTTCAAGAAGATGCCGTAACTTCTCCAACTAAATTTCACGCGTCGTCTGAACCCCTTCGCTCGACGCGCCTCCTTTTCCTGGGCAAAACTGCGCTTGTGAATCAACACGCGCTTCAAATAGACAAACCAAGACTCGGCGCGCTCTTCCGCACGAAGTTCCAGCTCTCCGGGTTTCAAATCATCCACGTTCGGTCCACCCATACCGCAGTACGCAAAGTCTTTGCGCGAACGCCAATACTTTTCGTGCGCTGCGACGCACGCCGGAAACCAAGTGATGACGAGAAAGTAATTGATGAGCACCATGACGGCGATGAAGACGCCAAAGACTTGCACGGCCGGAATCGCAGAGGCGAGATTTGCTGCGAACGCCGCACCAGATGTCATCGACGTCACGAGCATCGCTCTGCCAGCGTGGTCAAAGGCATAATTCAAACGAATTAAGAGCGTATCTCCACGCACGCCGACGGCTCTGGACGCATCTTCAAAGGCGTCGTAAAAGACGAAGACATCGTCGACGCCGATCCCGAGAATGATGAAGACGGCCAAGAATTGTAGCACGCTTATTGTTTTGAGCTTGAGCACAAACGCATAAAACGAGTACGCCGCTGGAAAGGAGATGATGATTTCGAGTATTCCCGCCAAAGAGATGAAGACGGATCCCGTGTGCAGGTAGAGGTACAGCACGACGGTGCTCATGCCGGCGGCGATGAGCTTCATGTCGTGCATCATAAACTTGTTGGACTGGTAATCGAATAAATCGTTCCCGCCGTACAGCGCTCGCACCTGTAGCGTCGCGTTGACGGTATTTTCCTCTAAAAATGGCATGAGCACGTCAGCCATCCACTTCTTCCACTCCGTCTTTTGCTGCCCAATGGCGATGTTCGTTCGGAACGATTTCGAATACCCTTGTTCAGGGATGAATTCTTTATCGAGATATTGATACAGTCCGCGCGAGGACAATATTCTGGAGGCGTCCTCCATCGTCCTCATGTACGATCCACTCGCCGACTCTGCGAAAAAGTAAGGTATGATGGAATTGATCGGACTGCACCCATCGGGCCCTACATTATTCGGAACTTGCAGACACATATCTTCGACGTATCCCGGAAGCGACGTCAAACGCGCCTCTAAATCTCGCGCCCAAAGGATGACGTCCGGGCGCAACACATTTTGTCCCTCGACGTCCGACGTGTATATGAGCTGCATATCCGAAACTCTGTACGGTCTACTCGTCTCCGCCGCCAATCGTCGGCGACTCACCGCGTCGCTCGATCTCCCCGCGCTCGACACCATCGCGCGTGCGGTCGCGTTGATAGTCCCGACCGTGACGCTCACGAATCCTCCAGAGTCCGACGCCGACGCGAACGCCGCTTCCCAGAGCGCCTTCGACGCCTCCACGCCGCTATCAATCCCATCGAACAGCGACGACGTCGCGTGATCCCGTATCTCGAATCCATCCAACGACGTCTCAATAATCGGCGGCTGCTTCACGATCGCGAGCGCCCCGAGTCCCGCCCATATGGAAAACGAGATTATCATCATCACCACAGGACACCGCACCGTCAGGCGCATCAACGTCGACCCTCTCGAATGCCTCACCTCCGTCGCCATCATGTCCCGCAGATCGGTCGATAACATTCGATTCAACTGTTTCGCCTCACGCTGACTCACGATGCGCAACGCGCTCCCTTGTTTCACCAAACTCTTCGCCGCGAGCTTACTCGCCCGTCCCGACGCGTCTTCGGCGTCCTCGGCGTCCTCGGCCTCGGCGTCCGCCTCGCTCTTCGGCGACGCCGCGCGCTCGGGATCCATCGACGCCTGACGCGTCAACACCATCTCTTTCACGATCTCCGCGTCCAAAATCTCCGTTTCGCTCGCCTCGTCGCGCGCACCGTCCGCGTCCAACTCGAGCTCATTGTTACCACGACGGGACCGTTCGGCGTTCCCGCGCGCATCCGCGTCGTCGTCGTCGTCCGTGTCGCCGTCGTCCGCGTCGCCGGGAATCGACGGCGGAACTTCTCGCCCGCGTCTCGACACGAGCCGTGCGAGCGCGTGCATGTCGAGCGCGCGAGAGAGGCCGACGCGCGGTGCACTGCCGATCTGTCGGCGCCGCGGCGTCGGAACTTTGGCGTTTTTGAGCTCGACCGCGGGAACGCGCGAGAGAGGCGGTGAGACGAGGTCGATGAGGGGTGACGACGGGGAAAAGTGGTGTATGAATGTGAGATGAATGATGATACAGCGCGTCGAGCGGGTTCGGGCGCGCGGGTGCGAGGTGGAGGCGGTCGGCGCGCGCGCGCGGAGGCGCGGAAAGTCGCCAGGTGGCGAGCGCGCGCACGCGGCGAGGCTGTGATCACGTCTCGGTCGCGGCGAGGGCGGCGTCTCGTAGGATGGCGTCGATGATGGTTTTGGCTTCGGTCTCTAACTCGCGCTGGAGGCCGAGGGCGTCGGCGGTCATGGATTGGACTACGCGCTCGAGTTGGACGCGCGCGTAGTCGTACACCGTCGGCACGTCGACGGCGGGAGGCGCGGTCTCGCGCGTCTCGGCGTTCGGTTTCGCCGGCGCTTTGGGTTTTTTCGACGCATTGTCGACCGGAGCGGTCGTCTTGGCGCGCTTTCGCGATGCCTCGACGGGTTTCGCGGCTGGTTGTTTTGCCGCGACGTCAGGCGACGTCAAATCAAACGCGTACGCGTCTCGATCCTTCCCACCGTTCGCGTCCTCGTTCTCCTTCTCGTCCACGCTCGCCTCGTCGTCGTTCTTCTCACCGATAACATCTTCCTCCTCCTCCTTCCCGTCCATCAATCGCACGACGAGCGTCGTCTCCGTCCCGAGCTTCACCACGCTCCCCTCTCGCAGCGTCGCGCCGTCGCCGTCCGCCTCCACCTCCGCTCCGTCCACGTTCGTCCCGTTCGAGCTCCCGACGTCCACGATCCTCCACCGCTCTCTAACCTCGTCCCAACGCACGACGGCGTGCGATTGCGACACCGCCGCGTCGCCCTTAATCCACACCGCGTTCCCGCGCTTGGTTCTCCCCACGCCAGTCTCTCTGTCGCTCTTCACCTCGAACCGCTGTCCCGCGCACGGCCCCGCGACGCACTCGAGCGTCAGCGCGCGCACGGAGGACGATTTAGAGTCCTCGGAGATTTTCTTCGTCGCCTTGGTGGCCGCCGCGCGACGCGTCGCGCGCCGAGGCGGCATGGTGTCGGCGCTTTTGTTTGAAATTACCAACCGTCGTCGTCGAGCGTCTCTCGCGGCGCGCGATGCGCGAGCGCGCGCGATGCGACCGCGACTCGCGGCGCGGGGTGCGTTACGCGACGCGCGCGTTCGCGAGACGCGACCGCGGGCGGCGTCGAGTGACGCACGATGTGCGGGTGAACTCTGGGCATCTTTCCCCCAGACGAGGGTGCGCGCGCCCCGACCGCGCCCATCACTCTCTCGCGCGCGTTCGCGTCGTCGACGACCCGCGACCGCGCGAAAACGAAAGAGTGATTCATCGTCCGTCATAGAATGTCGACGGCGAGCGACGAGGCGACCGGGAACGTCGATGGGCGCGCCGACGAAGCCCTGCGCGCGATCGCAGAGCTGTGTCGAGCGGCGGAGCGTTGCGGCGAGGGCGAGGGCGAGCGGTGCGAGGACGCGCTGCGCTCGGCGTTGAAAAAGAGCGAAGAGGCGCGTTTGGGCGCGAGCGCGTTCGCGGACGCGAGATTCGCGGCGTGTGGGAAGATTGTGAACGGGTTGAGGAAGAGACACGCCGAGGCGAGGGTGCGAGCTGCGGCGGCGGCTGTCAAGGAGAAGTGGACGGAGATGATCATCGCCGCGCAATCGGAGACGCCGGCGGTGAAGAAGGAAGATTCAAAGGAGACGGTGGCGTCGGAGGGCGCGACGAAGGCTGAGAAAACGACGGGCGGAGAGACGACGGCGAAGAGCGCGTTGGACGAGGCCAAGGCGGCGGTGAAGGCGGCGGTGACGCGCGTGAACGACACGGCGAGAGACAGAACGCGCGAGATTTTCGCCGAATCCTTAGCCGTGTGCGTGACGGAGGACGAATCCATCGCTCCCGAAACGTTGGCGACGATCGCGGGTCAGATAGAGAGCGCGATGACGGCAAAGTGGCCCGACGGCGGGAAGGATTTCAAAGCCAAGGTTCGACAACTCAGTTTTAACCTGCGAGACGCCAAGAATCCGGATTTACGGTCCAGCGTGGCGAGCGGTGAGATCTCCGCGGACGTATTGATTGATTTAGCGCCCGAGGAGCTCGGTTCGAACGAGCGTCGCAAGGCGAACGAGAAGATTAGAGAGCACGCCGAGTGGGAGGCGGTGCGCGGGCAACAACAACAGGCGAGCACGGACGCCTTCAAGTGCGGCAAGTGCAAACAGCGCAAGTGCACGTATTACCAGTTACAGACACGTTCGGCGGATGAACCGATGACCAGTACGTTTGCGTTCGTTTATGTTTTTTCTCTACGCGGTGAATTTTTTTCCTCCTTCGCGCGCCCCGTTTCGTCGCCGCCGAACGCGACGACTGACCGACGCTTCGCGCGCCTTTCACAGCGTTCGTGACGTGCGTAAACTGTGGTAACAGATGGAAGTTTTGCTAAAAACAAGAATCGTCACTCTCGTGTTGTTTCGTTCGTGAAGTTTCGCCGAAGACGTCGGCGTCTCGAGGTTTCGGCGCGTCGCGTAGACGTTCGTTGTAAGACTTGGTTGAGTAAAGTTATATACTCATCGGCGCGCGCGCGACGCGCGGGTTGGCGCAGACAAAATGAAGGGCCAGAGACTCTGATCCGATTCAACAGGATGCGAAGTGGTGGAATTCCACCGTGACGCATGACATCACCGCGACGCTCGACGTCCACGAGGTACCACTCGGTGAACGTTACGGTTCACGCGTTGTTAGTTTTTCATAGATGGCGGAGACGACGCGACTGATGGATGGGTGGATTGAAATAAATGTTGTATCGCCACTATTGACTATCGCCGCGCGGGAGCGTGTTTTCGAGAATCTCGTTGAGTCGTCCGAGCATGGCGCGGGGATCGTCCAACGCGCCCGCGGCGACGCGCGCGTTGTCGAAAATTTGTTCCGCCACGAGGGCGGCGAGTCGACGGACGTCGGCGTCGGCGCTGTCTCTCGCCGCGTTGACTCGACGAATCATCTCGTGTTTCGGATTCAACTCGAGCGTCATCATGGAAAAGTCGTTGGACATTTCGGCCAATTTTTTACTCGCCGCGGCGTCGCTCGCCATGGTTTGTACCATGCGGTACCGACGCATCGCCTCGGGTTCGTGACCGGAGATGAGCGCCGGCGAGCTCACGAGTCGAGTGCTCATCTTGACCTCTTTTAATTTCCCTCCGAGCGCTTCGTCGCCGAACCACGCGCACAGGGCGGCGTCGTTTTCGTCGCTCTTTGTCTTCTCCGCGTCGTCGTCCTTCTCGGCGTCGACGTCGAGATTCGCCTCCTCGACGCTCACCAGAGATTTTCCGGCGACGGAGTGCAAATGTTGCATGACGAATTCGTCGATGTGCGCGTACAGGAAGAGCACCTCGTACCCGCGCGATTTCGCCGCCTCTAAATACGGTGACGCTTCCGCCTGTTGCCTGCTCGGAGCGACGATGTAATACACCTTGTCTTGCGCCTCGGGCATGCGCGCGGCGTACTCGCGAAACGACGTCAGCTCGCCCGTCTCCGTCGCGCTCGATTCGTACCGAAGCAACTCGGCGAGCTCTTGCTTGTACGCGTACTCAGAGCACACGCCCTCCTTGAGGAAGAATCCGAGATTAGAGAACCACGCGTTGTATTTTGTAGGCTCCTTTTTCGCCTTTTCATCCAAGAATTTCAACACGCGCTTGGTGACGATTTGTCCGAGTTTGCGCACGAGCATCGAATCCTGAAGAGACTCTCTGGAAATGTTCAGAGGCACGTCCTCGCAGTCCACGACGCCTCGCACGAAGCGCAGAAACGGTGGAAGTAATTTTTCCGTCTTTTCTTGAATGAGAACGCGCCTGGTGTACAGACTGACGCCCGAATTGACGTGACCGCCGAATCCGGCGACGCGTTCCGGATTTTCAGAGGGAAAATACAACAAGCTCCGAATCGTCATCGGTGCGTCCGCGTTGAAGGACATGCGAAACGTCGGCATGTCGCTCGCGCCGCTGATGAACCGATAAAACGCGATCGAGTCTTCGTCGGTGAGCTCCTTCTCATCCTTCATCCACAACGCGCCGATGTCGTTGACACGGCTTCCGTTTAACAAGACAGGAAATCCGACAAAGGAGCTATATTTCTTCAACACCGTCTCCACCCCCCACTTGGACACCAAGTGTTTATCCTCGCTCTTGACGTGCATGACGATCTTCGTCCCTCGCGCGGGCGCACCGTCGCTCTCCGTCGCCTCCTCCACCGTGAACTCGCCGTCTCCCGACGAGCTCCACTTCCACGCCTTGCCGTCGCCCCTCGCGCCCGCGTTCGAGATCACCTCCACCCTGTCGCTCACCATGAAACTCGCGTAAAATCCGACGCCGAATTTCCCTATGATGTTCGACGCCGCGTCCGCGTCGGCGCCCTCGCGCTCTAACCCTTCCAAAAACGCCTTACTTCCGCTCCTCGCGATGGTTCCCAAATTTTCCGCGAGCTCGTCTCGCGTCATCCCGAATCCATCATCCTCGACGATGAGCGTCTTCCCGTCCTCGTCGTCCGTGGTGATTTTAATCTCCAGCGCGCCCGGATCCGCTCCTGAGCGCAGGGCGTCATGTCTCGCCTTTTCCAGCGCGTCGCTCGCGTTGCTCACGAGCTCGCGAAGAAACACCTCCTTGTCGGCGTAGAGCGAATTCGTGACAATGTCCAATAAACGCTTCGTTTCCGCCTGAAAACGCATCGTCTCCGCGTGTGCGTCGCGAGACGTGATGCGCGAGACGCGCGCGTCGGGCGTCGCGCGGGCGCGTCCACGCGTCCAAGCGCGAGACGCGACGGAAAACGTTCTTCTGTGCCCAAACGCTGATGAAGTTTCCATCGAAGACGTCGTCGTCGTCGCGCGCGGTGTCCCGTCGACGTCGACGTCGAGCGGACGCGCGGTGACGACGCACGCGAGCACGCGCGAGCGCGCGCCGCGTCGCGCGAGCGATCGCGCGAGCATGGTGGTCGTCGCGCGCGCGTTTGTTTGACGACTACGGAAAAAGCGCATGAACGCATGAAAGACACGTGCGCGCGCGTCAGTGTGCGCGCGCGCGAACGCGTCGGACGGACCGACGCGCGACGCGAACGCAACGTCCAACGTTCGTTCTCGCCGACACCCCAGCGTGTAAGTCGCGTCGCGCGTGCTTGCGCGCGACAGACGTCTGGGACATCGCGTCGTCGGCTCGGGGACACTTCTCCCAATGTCGACGCTCGACGACGCCCCACCGGCCGACGACGGCGCGACGCTCAGTAAAAACGCGCGCAAACGCATCGCCAAGGCGGCGCTCCGCGAGAAGCGTCGCGCGGCGCGGAAAGAGTGCGAACGCGCGGCGAAACGAGCGGTGGCGGAGAAGACGAAGGCGGCGTTTCACGAAAAGGTTGACGCCATGACGCCCGAGGAACGCGAGGCGTTTTTCGCCGAGCGCACGGCGAATCTGCGAGCGAAACGCGAGCGGGACATCGCCAAGAAAGAGGCCAAGACGAAACAGTTGTCGTCGACGCACGAGATACTGATCGATTGCGAATTCGGGGATTTAATGTCCAAGCCGAAGGAGTGGTCGTCGTTTTCGAAACAGTTGCGCTTCGTCTACGAACGTAATTGTAAGACGACGACGCCTTTTAAGTTGACCTTCACGGGCCTGGACGGCGAGTTCGGGGAGTTTGTGCGACGCACGAACGGTGGGTCGGAGAATTGGCACGTCGTGCGCGAGACGCGAACGATTCGAGAGATGCTCGAGGACGACGCCGAGGAGAGGACACGTTTCGTCTATCTGACGGGCGACAGCGAACACGAACTCAGCGCGCTCGAAGACGGCAAGGTGTACGTGGTGGGTGGATTCATCGATCGTAATCGACACAAGGGGTTGACGCTGAACAAAGCGCGCGAGCTCGGCGTCGCGCACGCGCGATTACCGATTTCGGAACACTTGCGATTGAGAGGTTCGTACGTGCTCACCGTCAACCAAACCACCGACGTGCTCACGTCGTACCGCGAGCTCGAGGATTGGGGCAAGGCGATGGAATCGGTCGTACCGTTGAGAAAGGTGAGCAAGGACGAGGGCGAGGAGGCGGAGGACGAGGAGGAGGCGGAGGAGACCGAGAACGCGGCGGCGTGAACGCGCGCGTACGCCAAGACTAGACTAGCTATTGTATCGTTAAAATAATGTTATAGACTACCGCCCCCCTAACTCGACGCGCCGTCGAGACGACGACGACGCGTCGGTTCGTTCGAACGCGTCGTTTGCGATGGACTCACCCACCGCCAAACTGACCCGGCGACACGGGCACGGGTCCGACGCCCGCCACCACCGCCGCCATGCTCGGTCGCCGCGCGCCTCCGCCGCCGACGTCCCCGACGTCTCGACCGCGCCTCGGCGTCGTCTCTCCCCTCGACTCCCCGACGACACCGACGCCGCGTCTCGCGCCCTCCGTCGTCGCCAACAGCGCTCGAACCAACGCGTCGTTCGACGCCGCGCTCGCCGCGACCGCGTTCGCTCGGCTCTCCTCCAATTTCGCCTTGGTCTCCTCCAACTCTCGCCGCAGCGCGTCGCACTCGCGCGTTTTACCTTCGAGCGCGCGCTTGGCGCGTCGCAACGCTTCGTCCGCGACGCGCGCGATCGCCTCCGCCGTCGACGCGTCGGTGGCGTCGTCGTCGGACTCGACGCCCATTGAAACAAACGCCTCGTCCTCGAATTCCTCCCCGTAAATGCTCTCCCCACCGCGACCGTTTTGCGACGTAAAATCCCCGCCCTGACACACGAACCCTTTCACGATTCTGTGAAAACACGATCCCTCGTACGTCAACCGCCTCCCGCTCGTCCGCATCAAAGTGTGGTCATCTTTCCCAACGTCATTCGACGACACGCCCATCGATGTCGACGCGCGCCGTCGTCGCGAATCGCGCCTCGCGCCTCGCGCGCGCGCGAGAAGATGGTTTTGCCACCAGAAACCGACGCGCGGTCGGTCGCGGACGCGCGCGCACGACCGTGGGGCGAGTGGGCACGGACGCTGACGCGGATGCCGAGAGAGAAAACGATGAAGACGACGACGACGATGTCTTCGCGAGCGCCTCCGTCTCGCTCACGGAGGCGCAGGCGAAAATCGCCGCCGCCGCGCTCGAGACGATGTTCGCCGCCGAGGAGAAGACGAGCGCCGACGAGGACGCCGAGGACCGAGAGGAGGTGCGTCGACGCAGATTTGAGCTCATTTTACGCGAGGCGGTGCGACGCGCGAAGGCGTCGTGCGACGCGCACGGTGGACGAAGCGCGACGTGCGTGTCGGCGTGGGAAGAGGTGAGTGAGGTTCGAGACGCGGCGTCGCGCGCGGGCGTCGTCGTCGCGGGGATGGGTGAGGGGTCGAGAGCGAACGGCGCGCGCCCGTCGAGCTCGTCGGAGGAGACGTCGGAGGAACAAAAGGCGAGAGAGAGAGAGTTTCGAGAGCGTTTACGCAAAGACCCGCTCATGGGATCGCTTCCATGCGAACGAACGGGTGAGTGTACCGTTCCCGAGGGCACGCTCGAGGCGCGCGGGCGATTGATGCGCGCGTTCGAGTCGGAGCGCGAGCCGGAGCGCGAGTCGCGTCCGGCGCCCGACGCGAAGACGGTGGAGGAGGCGGTGACGCGCGCGATGGCGCTGTGCGCGACCGAGGGGGCGACGCGCGAACAGTGCGCGATCGCATGGGAAGAGGTGGAGGCGTTGACGAATTGGGGAAGGGGACAGAGGGGTGGGTGATGGGTCGCGCGCGCTGTAATGGATTTCTTGTTTTTTTAATAAAACCGTTTCTCGCTCCTCACAATTCGGCAACGTGTTCGGAGATGAGTTTGTGCGCCTCCAAGGCATCGCTCTCCTTACCGAAACGCAGGTACACCATCACCTTTTGATTTTCTTCCTCGGCGTTAAACACGGTGGTCATGATACCGTTCTTCATTACGCTTCCATCCTTTAATTTCTTCTCCGTCGTCTGCGCCGACATGTTGGCGTACAGACCCGCGTTGAGCACCGCCTTTCCGATCGTGTTTCTCATGAGTAATCGACACTTACGCTTCCCACCCTCGCTCGGTTCCTTCTCGCGTCTAAACTCAAAGCTATTCACCCCGCGATCGGCCCAGTTCGTATCCGACGCGTCCTTTTTGGTGTGAAATTTCACCTTGCCCACGCGAAGGAGCACCGTCTCGCGCTCGTCCTCCGTCGACGCGTCCGCCTTATACGACGGCGAACTCGGTCTCGGCGGTTCATCCTCGTCCTCGTCGTCACCACCGGCGTTCACCGCGCCTCCGGGCGCGGCCGCACCGGCGCCGAATAACCCACCGGCCGGTGGGAACAACGACCCGCTCGCGCCGCCTCCGCCTCCGAACGCCGACCCGGGCGCCGTGGGCAACTTTCCAAAAATCGATCCCGCCGCCGGTATCGCCGGCGCGCCGCCGAACGGATTCGCGGTACCGCTCGGCGCGGCGTCAATCTTCGGTTTCGACGTTGAATCCGTCGGCTTGACGTCATCCGCGGTGGACGTCGTCGTCGTCTCCAAAACGTCGCTAAAGTCTCTCTGCGCGCGATTGAAAGATCACCGTCACGCGCGCGGTGTCGTCGTCGTCAGTCGTCCGAAACGCACAGACGCGTTCGAGTTCATCGCGAAGCATCGTCTCGCGCGTCTCCCGTCGATCCACCGTCGCGCGCGTACCTTGAGCGCGTCGAGATGTTTCAAGTAGTCCCGACAGCCCTCGGCCCAACTCACGATCGGACTCTCCACCGCGCGCGTCGCCACCCACGCCGCGAACTGCGCGTTCAGCGCGCGAAGCGTGCCTCGACACTCAGCCTCGCGATCGACGTCGTCGGCGTCGTCGCGAGACGCGGGACGTTTCCCCATGTCGAATGGATGAAAGATCTTTTTCGCGTGCGGCGACGGATGACGCGTCACACGTCGTCGATCGTCGACTCGACACCTCGTGAGACATGCGCGCGAGTTCGGTCGCGTCGTCCTCGACGGTTTCGTCGTCGACGCGTCGCGTAAACGCGCACGGCGGCGCGCGACGCGGGGTGAATCCACGCGCCGCCGCCGCGAGAGACTCGGGACGCGGTCGACGTCCCGACGCCTCCACCGACGCGCGAGGCACCGTGTTCGACGCGCACGACGATGGAAAGCTCGGTCGGCGCGATCGTCGTCCGGTGTTGCGCGTGGGCGCGCGCGCGCAGACGCTTCCGCCGCCGAACGAGAAGATCGTCACGGAGAAGAAGATGTCCAAGGTTTGTTTCGAGTCGAGCGCCGAGGACGTCGCGGACGCGCCGCCGAGCGATGGCGCGCCGGAAATCGCGCTCATCGGACGGTCAAACGTGGGAAAGAGTTCGTTGTTAAACCTGGTGACGTTTGGACGCGGTGCGGCGGCGGTGAGCGCGAAACCGGGGACGACGGTGTCGATGAATCACTACGTCGTCGATAATAAATGGCGGTTGGTGGATTTACCCGGGTACGGTTACGCGGACGCTGATAGAGCCACCATCGAGGCGTGGGACGCGTTCACGAAAGAATATTTCGTCTCCAGGGAGAATTTAGCCGGGGTGTTACTGCTCGTGGATGCGAGCATACCGCCCTCGGTGAAGGACGCGACGTACGCGGATTGGTTGATTGAAAACGACACGCCGTTCACCATCGTCTTCACCAAGTGTGATAGGAATAAACCGGGCGCACCGACGGTGGAAGAGAATAAGGCGGCGTTGCGCGAGACGCTCGAGAGTAAATGGCATCGATTACCGTCGATGATCTCGACGAGCAGCGTCACGACGGAGGGACGCGACGAGGTGCTCAAATTTATCAGTAGTTTAATCGTCTATCGTCGACAGCGAAACGACGAGCGGAAAAAGGCAAAGCGACGGGAAAAAGTGCGCGCGATGAAGGAAGAAAAGTACGAGGCCAAGGGTAAATCGATGGCGGCGGCGAGACGATCGAGTGGGAAGACGTCGAAGCCTCGCGTCGTCGCCTCGAAGACGCGGGACGACGAAGACGACGACGCGTGGGACGACGAAGACGAAGACGACGAAGATTGGGAAGACGAGTCCACGTTCACGATGAACGTCAAGAGTAAGGGCGCGAAGACGATTCAGGATATGATTCGAGCCGAGCTCGACGAGATCGCCGAGGGATGAATGGCGTGTTGTAACAAGAATGAAAATTTTTTATAAAAGAGCTGAAGAAGACAAACGTCGCCCCTCCTACGCGAGCTTTTCAAAAAGATAATGCGACACGTACCAATCGTTCCCACCGTTGTACTTGAAAATCTCAGAGCACGACAAAAAGAATAACCGCCAGTACACGTACCACTTGGTGCGATTCTCCCGCCCGTACGTCTCGTCCAAAATGGGCGCAGCCTTTGCATAATTCGCGTCCAAATTCTTCAACCAATCCTCGCACGTGCGCGAGTAATGTTTCCCATTCACCCGCCACTGTCGCTTAAAGTGCAACTTACCCGCAAAGTACGCAAACATTCGATCCGTCGGCATCGTTCCGCCCGTGAAAAAATATTTACTCATCCAATCGCTCTCGTCCTCGACGTCGTAGTGAAACGGATACCACTTGTGACAAAAAATGTGCACAAACATCATTCCGCCCACCTTTAACCACCGCTCGCACCTCTTGAACAGCGCGTCATAATTCTTCATGTGTTCAAACATCTCGATGGACACGATCCTATCGTACCCTCCCGCGTTCGGCGGTTCGAACGCGTTGACGTCGCAAGTGACGATTTGCAAATTCGTCACGCCGCGCTTTTTCGCCGCCGCGTCGATGTGTTCCTTTTGCGTCCTCGAGTTCGACACCCCCACGACGGTCGAGTTCGGGTACTTTTCCGCTAAAAACAACGACAGCGACCCCCACCCGCACCCGAGCTCGAGGATGGACATTCCATCGCGCAATTCCGCGCGTTCGGCGTACGTCTCCAACATGGCGAGCTCGGCGGCGTCGAGCGTCGTCGTCCCCTTCTCATCGTCGTACAGACAACACGAGTACTTCAATCGCGAGCCGAGACACAGCTCGTAAAACGCCGTCGGAACCTCGTAGTGCTGTTCGTTCGCCGCGTCCGTCGCCTCGGCGATCGTCTCGCGTCGTCGTAAATCTTGAATGAATTCTTGTTCGCGCTCGAGTTCATCCTCGACGTTTTCGTACCGCACGACGCACTTGTTGCGAAGGTTTCGACGAATTCCCGCGCGGAGAACGGCGTCCGGGACGAGGTTTCGCTCGACGAGCGCCATGAGGGCGGCGTAGGCGGTCATGACGACGCGCGGGGGTGGATGATGAGCGACGATGTGTGAGGGTGCACTTTTTGACGTCATCGACTCTGTCGGCGCGGCGGCAGACGACGACGCGCGAGACGTCGGATGAACGACGACGCGGTCGCGCGCGCGACGTCGATGGCGTCGACGTCGAAGGAGACGCCGCGCGAGGACGCGACGCGCGCGCGCGGGAACGATGAAGATGCATTCTTTAAATTGATGAATGATTTCTCGCCGACGGATGCGCGCGAACCGCTCGTCTTCATGAGTTGGAACGCGAACGGATTGCTCAATCGAGTTCGCGACAAGGTGCAGGGACGAGGTGGGGTGCCGAGGGAGGCGATGGCGCTCAGGGAGGCGGTGATGAAGAGGAAACCGGATGTCATCGCGTTGCAAGAGGTGTGGCTCAAGTGCGCGGGCGGGCCGAGCAAGGGGAGAGGGGACGCGCCGTGGTGCGTATTTTCGTTTCTTGTTTTCGTTTTCGATCGCGTCGTCGCGACCGCGTTCGAATGCGATGGACTGACGCGCGCGTCTCGCGTCTCGCAGGCGACACGCCGAACCGAGCGCCGACGGGAAATATGGGGACGATAAAACCTTCATCGAGGACATGATGCGACGCGCGCCGTTTAAGAACTACGACGTGCACTGGTGCCTCGCCACGGCGAAGCGACACGGCGTCGGCGTGCTCGTGAAGAAGGGATTGAAGACGCCGATTCGAGTGTCGAGGACGCTCGACATCGACGACGCCATCGACGAAACGCCGGACGACATCGACACCAACGAAGGACGTGTGCTGGTGTTGGAGTACGAAAACATGATGGTCGTCAACACGTACGTCCCTCACAACGGCGGCACGCTCGAGAGACACGAAAAACGCGCGCTGTGGGACCATCGCGTGCGTCGGTTTCTCTCGCATCACGTGAAACGAAAGGACGTCGTCTGGACGGGTGATTTAAACGTCGCCCATCGAGACTTGGACGTCGGTCCGCACCCCGCCATGTTCGAGGGCGTCGGTGGTTTCACCCTTCCCGAGCGTCGACGATTCACCGACGCGCTCGCCGCGACGTCGATGGTGGATGCGTATCGCGCGTTTCACGGCGACAAGTCCACCTTCACCTGGCGCGGCGGAAACGGAGGCGGTTGGCGCGGCATGCGTCTCGATTACTTCATCCTCTCCGCCTCCTTGGCATCGAGAATCGTAAACGTGTTCACGTTCACCGATAAATACTCGGACGAGATCGCGCAGACGATGCCGGTGTCGTGTTTCTTTGGTTCGGATCACTGCGCGCTGTTTTTAGAGCTCCGCCGACGCGCCGAACATCCATCGCGAGACGACGACGAGGACGACGACGGCGCCAAGAAGAAACGAAAGACCGACATCGAAGACGCCATCGTCATCGAGTAAACGCCCGCACGCACGCACGCACGCACAGAGATACATTAATCTGATTCATCCGCTCTCGACTCGCGACCAACCGCTCGCCGTCCCCTCACACCTCCACCCCTCCACCGCGCCCGATGCCCACCCGCCCGCGCGAAAACCCAGTCTTCGTCACCGTGGGCACGACCTCGTTCGACGCCCTCGTGCGCGCGCTCGACACCCCGCGTCTCGTCGACGCGCTCCGTCGAAAAGGATTCACCGAGCTCACGCTCCAAGTGGGCCGCGGGACGCACGTCCCGACGTCCCTGACGTCTCGCGCGGGCCAGTCGTTCGCCGTGCGCGTGGTGGAGTACTTACCGTCCATCGCGGATGAGATCGCGCGCGCGGGATTGGTCATCTCGCACGCGGGTGCGGGGTCGGTGTTCGAGACGATGCGCGCGAGAAAACCGCTCTTGGTGGTGACGAACGCGACGTTGATGGATAATCATCAGACGGAGCTCGCGGAGGAGCTGGCGAGTCGTGGACACTGTCGATGGTGCGCGCCGGAGGGGGTGTTGGAGGCGATCGAGGCGTTGGAGGGGGATGGGAGTGGGTTTCGGTTCACGGCGTACGCGTCTGGGAGGTGTTCGTTCGCCGAGCGCGTGGAGGCGTTGTTGTTTTAATGATTGTTTTTTAATGTTTTGATTTATGCGTACATGCGCGCGAGCGGGCGCGCGGTGTGTGCTAGAGAATGTAGACTAGTGAATGTAACGATACGGCGAGCGAACGAGCGAACGGTGCGATCAGAAGACGGACGTGGGCGCGCTCTCGGCGAGCGCGCGGCGCGCGAAGCGAACGGCGTCGGCGCCGAGCGGCGCGGTCCATCCCCGCGCGCGATAGAAATCAATCGCGCGACCGATGACTGAGGATGATTTTAACGTCTCCGCGTCACCGATGAGGATGAGTTTCTTCTTCGCGCGCGTGATGGCGACGTTGAAGCGACTCTCGTCGTCTAAGAGCTCGCCGGCGACGCGCGCGTCGTTGGAGCGGACAAAGGAGACGCACACGGCGTCCATGTCTCGACCCTGCGCGCGATCGATCGTGAGCGACTCGACGCCTCGGAATATTTGAGATTCGTTCAATCGAGCCTGTAACGCGTCCACTTGGGCGTTGAACGGGGAGAGCGTGCACACGTTTTCGGCGGCGGCGCCGTGGCGCACGAAGGCGCATACGACGGCGAGGACCACGTCCATCTCAGTTTCGTTAATCGTCGGAGGCGGCGTTTCGTGCGCGTCGGGACCGATTGCGCTCGTGTCTAAGAAGACGCAGTGCGCGTTGGGGTCCATGACGCGCCTGAGCCAATCCGGAGCGTCGGCGAACGCGCCGCTCGGCGGTCGGAGCTCGAGCGTTTGTCTCGCCACGGCTTCGGTGCCGCACTTTAATTTTCCATCGTACGTCAACGCGTTGGGTAATTGTGTCAGAGGCTCCGCCATGCGATACTGCATGGAGAGATAGTCCACGACGTGTTCGTGCGTCTCGCACAGCGTGGCGAACAGAGACTTGTTCAAACCGCCGGCAACGGCGCGCTTGGAGACGACGAGCGGCGGCAACTGATAATGGTCTCCGACGAGCACAAATGTCTTAGCCATGCAGAGCGGTGGAATGATGTTCGGAAGCGTGATTTGCCCAGACTCATCCACGAGGACGACGTCGTAGGTTTTTCTTTGGAAGTACGCGTGTCCCATGGCGTAGCACGTCGCGCCGGTGACGCCGGTGACGTCGGAAATCTTGCGCATATCGTCCGACACAGAGCACGGCCAACGCTCAGAGCCGAGCATGTACTCCCGAACGCCGGGCGCGACTTTCACTTCGTCGCCTATACGCATGAAATCCGTGATACCTACGGCGGGAAGTCTGGAGAGAATGTTATCGATCGCGCTGTGCGTGTGCGACGTGATGAGCACGGATTTGCCAAGCGCGCGAAGCGCCTTCACCGCGGCGACGAGCGTCGCCGTTTTCCCGGCGCCGGGTAAACCGAGCACAAGCGCGTAGTCCTGTGCCGTGACAATCTTTTCCACGGCGGCGATTTGCTCGGCGTTCATGGGGAACGGAAGATCGCGCAGGCTTCGCTCCAACGTCATCTTGACGTCGCTGAGCGGCGAAAACGCCGGACGCTGTAAATCAACGATGCGTCGACGAATCACGGCGGAACGCTCCGTGGGTCCGAACAGCGCGAGCATATTCCCTCGCGTTCGAGCAGACATCGTGAGCGACGCGCCGTCTTTATCGATTCTCCACAACGCGTCCATCTTGGCCGAACCGGGCAACGCTTCGAGTTTATCCTCGGGATTGTCCAATCGCAGAGGTCTCTCGGTGGACATGAGCGCGCAGAACCCGTCCGTTCCCTCGGTGATGGCCATGATTTGCGCGCGACAGATCGTCGTCATGCCGCCGTCGCGACTCAACACGACGCGATCAGCGATTTGCAGACGTTTCAATCCGCTTGCGTAACACGAGGCGGGAAGCGCAAAGTCGTAATAGTGTCGCCCGTCACCATTTGAGAGATCATCCGTCACCTCTCGAAGCAATCTGAGCTCGTCGATCGCGAACCCATCGCGACGATTGACGAGTTCGACCGATAACCAAGGCGTCGCGCGCTTACGGAGATTTTCCGACGATTCCAAATCGATGAGATGAAGCCACCGTCGAAGAAACGCCTCGTGCTTGGGAGTCAAGTGCGTCGTGCACGTCTCGAATAATTCCCCGAGTTCGCTCGTCTCGCCGTTCCCAGCCTCGAGCGCGCGGTGTAACGTGAAACACTCGTCTCGAGCGAAGCATCGCTCGCACCACTCCTGCGGCTGCATCTTTGGAAGTTTTCCATTTCCTATTCGAGCCGTGCCGTGCGAGCGTCGCTCGAGCGCGTCCCGCGACGCCATCTCCGGCGTCGGGTGAAGCACCGCGGCGAGTCGATTGCGCTGTTGAATCAAAAATCCAAGCTCGCGCGGGTGTGTCGACATTACCTTACTCTCGCCCTCCTCGTTTTGACCATCGTTCGTGTAATGCAAGACGCCAAACGGAGACACGGCGCCGTACCGCTCGCCAATCATGAGCGTGTACAAGAAAACCTGCGCGTCGTGACCGACGTCTCTCCACTTGCCCGTCTTCAATTCGATCGGCACGATGCTCGGGGTGAGAATCTCTTCGGGTCTCTTGTTCGGACGTCGCACCACCGCGCTCGCGACGCCGTCCAAGATGCCCTTCAATCCAAGCTTGGGCGCCCAGATGAGTTCCTCGATGTCGATGATGTCGTCAACCTGTAACGTGCCCCCCGGTTCGTTCACCTTGCCTTGAAAATCGACACCCTCGGTGCATCTGTTGCGTAATTTATCGATGGCGGCTTTTCTGTTTCTCCTCGCCAGCGCGTTCCCGCCGACGGTGGCTCGAGGAAGCTTGGTAACGCGCGAGAGCGCGGCGAGTTTCGAAGCCCAGCGTTGCACTCCCGGAATCGTCTCATCGATCCGTTTTTTTAGCTGTCTCTCCGTGTAATCGATCTCGAATATCGCATTCGTCATGGATCTGATCAAGCGCTCGACGGACACCTCCATCGGCTCGGGATTTCTACCGGAGGCGGATAAGAGAGCCTTTTCGGCGAGTTCGTGCATGATGGTGCCGACAGTCGCCGCCTCGTTGGCGTCGCCCCACGTGTGCTGCACCTGTTGACTGATGACGGTCTGACGCAAACACTTGAAACTTGTCCCGACCGTAGTCGCGCTGACCAAGTATGACGGATAAAGAATGGGAAGTATTCCTCCTGCTGCACTAATATCGACGACGTCGCGCTCGAGGCGTCTCTTGGCGTCTTCGTTCAAGCAATATAAACCTATACTATCGCCCACTTCGAACGGACTCTCCCCCCACTCATCCTTGAGGGCAATCTTCTTCGTGTCTCCGTTCGGTTTCTTGAGCGAGACCGAGAGAATCTTCCCCGGATACGGCGAATCGACAGCCTCGACGATCCAGGTGCCAAGAATTTCAGACTCGGCGTTCGTCTCCTCCTCGATGAGTCGAAGTTCGCGCATGAGATCAGCCTCGGCCTCGTCTTTGGCGAACTCCTTCTTCACCTCGACGTCATCGATGGCGGGCGATTCGTTTTCGGTGGATTTCACCGCCGCACGCGTCGACCCCACCGTCCCGTTCGCGCTCGACGGTTCGGCGTTCGCCTCACGAGACGCCTGCGTCTGCGCTCGATCGACAACCGCCGCCGCAGCAGCGGCGAGAAGATCCTCATCGTCGTCATCGTCGTCGCCGAACCCATCGAGTGACGGTATCGTTTCCTCTCGAGCGCTCGCGGCGCACGCGGCGCCTTTCTTCTCGGCGTGGTGTTTCTCCGCCAGCGCCGCCGCCGCGATTATCGCCTCGTCCTCGTCGTCATCCCAATAATCATCCAGAGACGCCACGGGAGCGACGTTTTCCTCCGCTCCGTCCACCACCATCGCATCCGACGACGGAGTCATCGTCGCGTCCTTCACCTCGACGTCCACGCCCGCGTCTCGCGTCGTCGTGTCGGCTTGGCGGCGCGAGAAATTCGACATCAACTCCTCCAACACGTCCTCCGACCGCCGTCGCCCGCCGTCCCCGCTCCCTCGTCCGCGTCTCTCGCGACTTCTCGAACGAACCGGTGATTCATCCCACGGCGGCGCCGCGGGCACCGATCCGCGCGTTCGCTCGCGTCCTCCGCGCTCGTGCGTCATCCTTCGCGCGCGCTTCGCCTCCGTCTCCGCCTCGCCGCCGCCGCCCTCGTTTCCGCTCAACCACGTCCCCAATTCCTCCTCCCCGTTCGCCCCACCCCCGACCGTCGTCGTCGTCGCCGATCCCATGTGAAACAATCGCGTCAACGCCGCGCTGTCGCGCTCTCTCGATCCACACTCGCTCGTCGCGCGAGACGAGTGCCCGCTCGCCGCCGCCGGCGCGTGGTACGTCACCATCTCCCTCTGGGACATCTCCACGTCCCCGTACGCGTCCCCGTCCTCGCGCGCGCGAACGCGCGCCGACCGTCCATCGACGACGACGCTCTTCATCGCGCGCGAACGCCCATCGTCCCCCCCGTCGCCGCCTCGCGCGCGCGCGCCGTCGTCTCCCTCGGGCACCGCGTCGTCGAGCTCAAACGCGCCCATCGCGCGTTCGCCCGTCGCGCGCGCGCGTTTCGCGCCGACGCGGACCCGCGCGGCGAAGAATCCCTCGCACCGTCGATCGGTCGACGCGGGATGCGCGCGCGCGCGCGCGTGACGCGTCGCGCGTCGACGCCCACGCGATCCATCGAGTCGAGCACCTGTTGCGCGCGGGTTTGAAACAGGGACTCAATGACCGATCATGACTCAATCGAGGAATCATGACTCGTCATATGGAAGGGGCTCACGTCGAGGAGTGCGAGACGCGATCGCCTCACATCATGCCGCCGCACCACGCGAGTTTCGGACAGGTTGTCGGCGCCGTCGGCGCGATGTGCGCCGCGGGAGGGGTGACGTATTACGCCATCAACGTCGCGAAGATTTTTGGAGGTGCGCGCGCGCGATTTCGGCGACGGGAACGCGGATGAAGTGTGACGGGGACGAGGAGGACCCTACGACGCGGTCGCGCGACGAGTGCGTCGCGTGGAGGCGAGGGCGCGGCGCGCGGGGGAAGGGGATGGACGGTGACTGACGAGATTCGCGCGCACCGTGCGTTCGGTGACCCGCGCAGGGGAGATTCCGTCGACGATAACGAAGGAATGGGCAGACGCGACGAGGGCGCGCGCCGAGGCGTGGCCGAGAGAGGGGAGCGAGACGCCGGTGAAGCTCTCGCCGATGACCAAGTGATGCGAGCGTTGTAAAAACAAAAGAAAATGGAACGAATTTTAAACATCTAGGAAGCCTATGGATTGGGATTACATGCGCACGAATTGACGCGTGTCGTTGGCGTCTTTTCTTCCGTATGGATTTTGCGCGCTAAAATTGTGACCGGTGCCCTTTTGACGCCTGTAATCGCTTCCCGGACCGCCGTCGCCGCGAGATTTCGTGCGCGCTTTGCTCGCCTTGGAGTCGAGGTTGAGCTGAACCTTGGGCGGTTTGTGGAAACCAAAGGAGGAGGCGACGGCGTTGAGGTCGAGCGAGTGCACGTTGTAGACATCCTTGAGCGTGTGCGAATTATACGCGAGAATGTACGCCCTGTACGCGTCGCGCGCGCTCGTGTGCAAGTAATAGTTCTTTTCCACCAATTTTTCCAATTGGCTCTGCACGTTGGCGATCTTCTTGGTCGGGAACTCGTACTCGTTGAGCGGAACCTTGGCCGCTTTGAGGTACTTGAGAAACGCCAACTCCTCGGGAATGAGGAAGAGCAACGCTCTGCCCTTGCCGTCCGTTCCGCGAGCGGTACGACCGACGCGGTGAATGTACTCCTTCGGATCATCCGGGGGATCGTACTGGATGATCCAATCCACCGCCGGAATGTCTAAACCTCTCGCGGCGACGTCGGTGCAGAGCAAAATGCCCCGCTCCGCCTTGCAAAATTCAAAAAACGTCGTCGTGCGTCGCTGTTGCTTTTGTTTGCCGTGAATGTCGCTAACCGGAATATCGATGTAATTCAACAACTCGGCGTGGTACTTGACCGAGTTGCACGAAGAGAAGAAGACCATGATTTTCTTCTTCAAGTTTTTCTTCAAAAATGTAAACAAGAGCAAAAACCTTTGCTCGCTCGGGACGACGCAGTACCCTTGTTCGACGCCGGTGGCCGTGGAGACGGCTCTGGAATCGTCAACGCCGATGTAAATTGGATTCTTGAGCGACAGACGCGCCAAGTCTTCAACCTTGGTCGTCTGTGTCGCGCTGAACAGCATCGTCTGTCGCTCCTTTGGCAACATTTTCACGATGGTTCGCATCTCCTCTTCGAAACCAATGTCCAACATGCGATCGGCCTCGTCCATGACGAACACCTTGAGCGAACTGAACGTGAACCCGCGCGTGTTTTGCATGTGATCCAACAGTCTACCGGGCGTCGCCACCAACAGGTTGACCCCCTTGATCAAACGCTCCGCCTCGGCACGTCTGTTCGCTCCTCCGATGATCAAACCGTGCGTCTGCGAGTGTTTCTCCATGAGCTGTTGCGCCACGTTATAAATTTGCAACGCCAATTCTCTCGTCGGCGAGAGCACCATCACGCCCGTTCCGTTCCTCGGCATAAACTTGGCGTGATACAACAACTCCACGCTCGGCACCAAAAACGCCAGCGTCTTCCCACTCCCCGTTCTCGCCGCCCCCAGGACGTCCTTCCCCGCCAACAGCGGCGGCACACATCTCGCCTGAACCTCGGTCATCGTCTTAAATCCCATGCCTTCGATCCCTTTCATCGTCGGCGCGCTCAACTCTAGCGACGCGAATGTCGTCTGGGAGAGAATGCCATCAACCTTCACCTCGATCCTATTCTCCTCCGTCGCCGGCTCCGCCGCCGCATCGACGCTCTTCGACGATTTCTTGCTCTTCTTTCGCGTCGGTTCCTCCCCGTCCCCCGCATCGCGCTTCTCCTTTTTCGCCTTTTTCACCTTCTTCTCCTTGCCGGCGGCGGCGGCGGAGCTTCCCATGACGCGCGCTCCCCGTGCGCGTGCGCGCGCCTTTACGCCCTTCGCGCGCGAGGTGTGACTCGATGGTCGTTCGCACGTTCGCTCGCGCGTTCGCTCGGCGCTCGCGTCGCCGCGTCGCGCGTCGGCGTGTGACGCCCCGCCGCCGCCTGAAAACCGTCTTCGTGCGGCGATCGACCCTCAGAAACTGTCGACCACGACGCGACGCGATCGCGCGTTCGACGCCAGAGAGACGCGATGGAGAGGTGCGTGAGGATGTTCCCGACGCGCGACGCGCGCGCGCGCGCCCATCGGAGGCGCGACGGTGCGCGACGATGGGCGCGCGCGGGGACGGTGGTTTGGTTTTTTTAAAAGGGGCGCGCGCCCATCGTCCTCGACGACCGTCGAGGACGCGTCGCGCGCGTCGAATCGGGCGTCGCTCTCGGCGATGATGATTACCACATTCTGACACCTCTTGTACGAGACTTTGTGGCCATTGTTCGATGAACTCATCATGCACTATACTGAGCCAAAGGAGAGCGACGACCCGACGACGCGCGACGACCCGACGGATACAAGGCTCACACCGACGCGAATGACGACGATATACCATACGCGTGTATACGTAAATCGTCTGAACACTCCTGTGGATCACCTTCAGCCTTGTCTGACGCGTCGGTGTGGGCCTCGTCGTTTGTTCTTTTTTTGTTTTTTGTGTTTTTTTGTTGCTCTTTGTTTGCGTTCCGGCGAGACGCGTTCCGGTGACGAAGAATACACAACAATCATTCATGCGTGTCAGCTGAGTTTTGCTGTGATTATGAACTTTAATCCGAGGGATCGCGTTCAGGGAACCCGTTGGTTTTTAAGCGCGCGTACGCGAGACTGACGGACCGATTCGTCTTTGAAACGAGCGCAGGTTTACGCCGCGCGGTTGATACCCGACGCTCGCTCACAGAGGTACGCGCGAATGCTCGTTTCTTTTTTTACCGCTGCGGCCGAACACTTCCTCCGAGTTGTTTCCGTCGGCTCCGAGACGTTCGGCGGCGGCGCACAACCGAATCGTCGATCTGTTGAGTCTCTCCCTTTGCGTCAATCTCGGGGAGAATAATTTATGTTCGGCACATTTTCTGAATTCACCGCGCCGAAGGTTTCAACGGATGGTGCGCTCTGTGCCGCCCTCCAGAAGCCATCGGCGCTACATTCAAAGGCCATCCTTCCATCTTGACGTGTCTACCACGTGACGCGCCGAGCCATAATTGGTCGATAATCTTTTTCCTTCCGGCTTGACGAGGCGACTCGTTACGGTGTTTCGCGACTTATTGACTGACGAATCGCGCGACGGCGTATTTTCTTTATTTGCAGATGAGACGCGAGGTGTATGATCCGCGGCGATCACCACCTAAGAGAGTTCCGAAACCAGACGCCCTCGCCGTGCTCGCCGAAGCGAACAGAGACTCGGTGGATCCATCGTTGTTTTACGACAGCGAGGATAAAAAGCGAAAGGATCGCGAAGAGGCTGAGCAGAGACAAAGAAAAAATGAGGCGCGCCGCAAGAAGGATAGACTCATACAGCTCGAGCAGAACCCGACGGCTGAATGGGTGTGCAAGTACAGACAACAAGACGTGTTTGATGAGGTGGATGCCGAAAGGAAGGAGCACGTGAGGTACTTTTGCGGCGAGATGCACGACGAGGCGGGAAAGCGGAAATACATCGCAGCCGATCCCGTGGATTTTTGGAAAGGATACAGTCGAATGCCCGCTGGCAAGAGACATTTTTACGAGCTCATGCGCGAGAATACGCCGTGTCATCTGTACTTTGATTTGGAGTGTTCGAGGGTGGCTAATCCTGAAGTCGATGAGGCGCGCGGCGACGTTTTGATTAATCACCTCGTCGATCTCGTGCGGGAAGAATTGATGGACACGGACGAAATCGATGCGACAAACTTCGACGTCAACGAACACGTCATCGAACTCGACAGCACGAGCGAGACAAAGTTCAGTCGACACGTCGTCGTGCGACTGCCCGATGGCCAAATGTTTGAAAACAACGCGCAGTGTCGACACTTTGTGCAAAAGCTCTGGCGTCGCGTCGAGGCTCGACGTGACGAAGACGAAAAATGCCGATCTTTGTTTCTGAAGAAGGGCACAGAGTCTGAAGACGCGTCCGAACCGCTCATCGACATGGGCGTGTACACGAGAAACCGCGTGTTTCGTCTCTACTTATCCAACAAGTACTCGAGCGACGAAGGCGCGCCGAAACCGAGACTGCAAACGACGGAACGTTTTTGGAAAAGCTCAAAAGATGGTGAAAAGGGCGAAAAAGAAACCTTTATGCGATCGCTCGCGTCCCTCTGTGTAGACGTGTCACCGACACTGATCGCGTTTGAGGGCGTGACGCACCAATCCGTCTTGCGCGGCAAAGAATTTCGTGGGTATTGCACGGGGTCGTACCTGTCCCCGAGCGCCGCCGCGTTCAACGGAAACGGCGGGTGTCCGTGCCCTCGCACCGCCGCCTTCGTGTGCGAAGATTTCAATCGTTGGAGTGCGCACGCGGGCGCCGCCGTTCGATCGTGGACGGCGTTTCCCGAGTACGGCGTCTTGACGCTCAACCTATTCGGAAATCGTTTCTGCGAAAACGTCGAGCGGGCGCACAAGAGTAACAACGTCATGTTCATCGTTGATTTTCGCGAGAGTGCGTATTATCAGCGGTGTCACGATCCGGATTGTCGCGGCGCGCGAGGACCATGGCGCGAGTTAAGCGAAGACGTCTTGGACGAGTCGCACGCGTTGATTGAGATGCTGTACGAACCGCCGACGCTCGACGACGTCGACGAGGAAGACGTCACGTGCGTGCCGACGTTTGATGAGATGGACGAGGAGGACGTTCGAGCCGCGGCTGACGCCGCTTTGTAGACTATGATATTGAATTGTAGCAAGTACCACTGCGCGAGCGCTTGCATTTGTATTTGAAATGTGCATTAAATTAAGTAATCTTTCTGCATCGCGTCGTTCGTTGGTTTAGTCGATCGATTTAAAAGCCCATGCCGCCGCCCATGCCGCCCATGCCGCCGTCACCCGGCAGGAACGCCGGCTTATCTTCCTTGATGTCCGTGATCATGCACTCGGACGTCATCATCAAAGACGCGACGGACGCCGCATCCGTGAGCGCGGTGCGCACAACCTTGAGCGGATCGATGACGCCAGCCTTGACCATGTCGGTGTATTCGCCCGTCGCCGCGTTGTAGCCGATACCGCTATCCTTTTCAGCCAAAACCTTTTCGACGACGACTGAGCCCTCCACGCCGGCGTTCATGGCGATGGTGCGAAGCGGACGCTTGATCGCCTCGCGAATGATCTGCACGCCAATCTTTTGATCAAAGATTTCCATGGATTCTTCGAGCGCGTGGAGCGTCTTGCTCGCGTGCAAGAGCGCGGAACCGCCGCCCGGAACGATGCCCTCGTCGACGGCCGCCTTGGTGGCGTTGAGCGCGTCGACGACGCGATCCTTCTTTTCGCCAACCTCGACTTCGGACGCGCCGCCAACTTTGAGAACGGCGACGCCACCGCTAAGCTTGGCGAGACGCTCTTGCATCTTTTCGCGATCGTAATCGCTCGTCGTCTCCGTCATCGCCTCGCGAAGTTGTTCGCAGCGCTCTTCGATGGCGCTCGATTCGCCGGAGCCGTCCAACATGATGGTGTCGTCCTTGCTCACCGTCACCTTCTTCGCCGCGCCCAACATCTCGAGATCGACGTTTTCAAGCTTGTGTCCGAGATCTTCGCTCACGACGGTGCCCCCCGTCAGGATGGCGATGTCTTGCAGGTTGGCGCGACGGTTATCGCCGAAACCCGGCGCCTTGACGGCGCAAATCTTCACGCCGCCGCGAAGCTTGTTGACGATGAGCGTGGCCAAAGCCTCGGACTCGACGTCTTCAGCGATGATGAGCAACGGTCTCTGCGTCTTGAGTACGTTTTCGAGGACGGGCAAGAGCGGGGTGAGACCAGAAATCTTCTTCTCAACGATGAGAATGTACGGATTTTCGAGCTCACACTTTTGCGTCTTCGGGTTGGTGACAAAGTACGGCGAGATGTACCCGCGATCGAACTTCATGCCCTCCACTACTTCTAATTCGTTTTCGAGGGTTTTACCTTCCTGCGATGACGCGATTGAAAAACAGTGAAGCGAACGCTTCGTCAGTCTCGGTCGGCGCGCGTCGTCTCGCGCCGCGTCGCGAAATTTAAAAAAAATAGTAAAAACGTAGTAAACGTCTCCATCGGCGTCGTCGAGTCAGTGTAACTATGACATAATGCCCACACCAGCGCGAAGTGATAGACACGAATGTCTCACAGGCTTTAAGCGTGTTTTTGTTATCGTCACTCTCGCCGCGTCGAAAAAGTAGTTTCGCGTCTCGCGTTGATACACGCACCCCGACCGTGATGACACCCTCCTTGCCAACCTTTTCCATCGCCCGCGCGATCAAGTCACCGATCTCTCTCTCACCATTCGCCGAGATGGTGCCCACTTGCGCAATCTCCTCCGTCGTGGAGATCATCTTCCGGTTTCGCTTCAACTCCGCCACCACGTGTTCCACCGCGGCGTTGATCCCTCGTCGAAGATCCATCGGGTTCATCCCCGCCGCCACGCTCTTACACCCCTCGCTAAAAATCGCTCTCGCCAACACCGTCGCCGTCGTCGTCCCGTCCCCGGCGACGTCGTTCGTGCTCACGCTCACCTGTTTCACCAGGTTGGCGCCCAGGTTCACCATGCGGTCCTTAAACTCGATATTCTTCGCCACCGTCACCCCATCCTTCGTAATCTTCGGCGGTCCGTACTGCTGTTCGATCACGACGTTTCTTCCCTTTGGCCCGAGCGTCACTTGCACCGCGTCCGCGAGCGCATCGCACCCTTGCAACATCAACGCGCGCGCCTCGACGCCGAAGCGCACGTCCTTGGCGTACCCTCGCTTCGAGACGCGTCCGAGCGTCGGCGTCGTCATCGTCGTCGGCACCGTCGCGTCGCGAAACACACTGCGAGAGAGAAAGAGCGCGCGCGCGACTCGGTCGGTCAGTCACCGCGCGAATCTCCTCGTCGTCGTCGTCGTCGTGGATGTCGTGGATGATGATGTGTGCGCGAAGAAACATCCTTCTTTTCACGCCAATCACGCATCGTTTCGTCGCGTCACGTCGTCTCGTCGTCGCTCTCGACGCACCGCATCAAAGCGTCCACGGTCGATCGTCGTCGCATCGCCCCTGTCGCCGCGCGCATCGTCGTCCGTCGTTAGAATCGTCCGTCGGTCGTCGTCCGTCGTCTGTCGTCTCGCGCGCCGTCGCGGGCGTCGCCGTGTATGTTCACTCGTATACGTAATATACAACGAAAATCTACTCGTATACGTGTAAAAACCACGTACAAAGACCCTCACAAAAACCAGATACACGGTCATGTATGACCACGATCGCCGATCGTATCACACACATCTTCCGAAACACGTACGGTATACGATACACAGTACCGTACACACGCGATCTTTAAACCTATATTTTGATACACTTCTTCTCGACGCCCGTTTTGCCCTCGTCGAGGTTTTCGTTTTCAATCCACAGCGCGCGGCGTCGATCGAGGCGATAATCGTCGCGATGCGAGCGCGCGCGGTGCGAGAATTGGCGCGACGGGCGACGATGACGCGATCGTCGACGATCGTCGTCGACCGTGTCGTCGGTGCGTCCACGGTGACGGTGCCGACGATGACGACGACGATGACGATGCGGGGCGTTCGAGAGCTCGTGTCGACGATGCGCGAGGCGTCCCCTGCTGGAACGCGCGCGTACGCCGCGGTGAAGGGATTGATCGAACCGCACGGTGGTGAATTGATCGATCTCATGATCGTCGACGAGAAGGAGAAGGCGAAGGCGATCGCGAGTTGTGATCGGGCGTTGGAGTTGAGCGATCGAAACGCGTGCGACGTCGAGTTGCTGAGCGTGGGCGGGTTTTCGCCGTTGAGAGGATTCATGAACGAGGATGAGTACGAACACTGCGTGGAGACGATGCGATTGAAGGGGAGTAATCTGTTGTTTGGATTGCCCATCGTGTTGGACACGGCGTGTGAGGACACCAAGGTGGGCGATCGCGTGTTGCTCAAGTATCAGGGTAAAGACGTCGGCGTGTTGACGGTGGAGTCCAAGTGGAAGCCGAATAAGCCCAAGGAGGCGAAGATGTGCTACGGCACGAGCTCGATCGAACACCCCGGGGTGGCGATGATCTCCATGGAGCGACGTAAGTATTACATCGGTGGTAAGATTGAGGGTTTGAACTTGCCGCAGCGACCGTTTCCGTGCCCGACACCCGAGCAAGTGCGCGCCGACCTTCCGGCGGGTAAGGATGTCGTGGCGTTCCAGTGCCGTAACCCGGTGCACAGAGCGCACTACGAGCTCTTCACGCGCGCTTTGGACGCCGAAAACGTGGGTAAGGAGGCCGTGTGCCTCGTGCACCCGACCATGGGTCCGACGCAAGACGACGACATCTCCGGTTTGGTGCGCTACAAGACGTACGTGACGCTCGCCGAGGAGGTGAAGAACCCGCAGATTCGTTGGGCGTACCTTCCGTATTCCATGCACATGGCCGGTCCGCGCGAGGCGATCCAGCACATGATCATCCGTAAAAACTACGGATGCACGCACTTCATCATCGGTCGCGACATGGCTGGTTCCAAGTCGTCCCTCGACGGCGAAGACTTCTACGGCGCGTACGACGCCCAAGACATGGCCAAGGCGAACGCCGCCGAGCTCGGCATGCAAACCGTCCCGAGCTTGAACGTCGTGTACACCGAAGAGGAGGGATACGTCACCGCCGACGTCGCCAAGGAAAAGGGTCTCAACATCAAGAAGCTCAGCGGTACCAAGTTCCGCCAAATGTTGCGCGGCGGCGAGGACATTCCCGAGTGGTTCGCCTTCAAGTCGGTCGTCAAGGTGCTCCGCGAAAATATCTAAGCATTCACGTCGCGTCACGTAGCCGATAAAGAAAAATGAATTGAGTTGAATGCGATGCGAACGGAGGATGAAGACGACGACTAGTATGCAATATTCGAGTTTCAAATTTTTCCCGTCGAGTTACAAACGTCCCCCGTCGCTCGCTCACTTTTTCAACGCCGCCCCACCGCTCACCGCCTCCTCGGCCAACCGCTGTTTCTCCTCGTAAAACCCAGCGATCGGCGGCGTGAGCGTCGGCGTCTTCCGTTTCAGAGGAAACAGAGACAAATCCTCCACCCTCGCCGCGTCTCGCACCGCGCCCTCCGGCAGCGCCTCCACGGCGGCTTTTTTAATCCTAATCTTTTCGTTTATATCCGCCTGAAACGCTCGAGACGCCGCCATCTTCGCCCTCGAATACGCTTTCGCCTTCGCCTCGTACTCCTCGAGCTCCTCCGGCGTCAATTCGTCCACGTCGTACGTCTCCGGAGGCGAAATCGCGTCCAAGTACACGTCGCGGTTACCCTTGGTGGTGTGTTCAACCCTCGCGCTTAACGGCGGCGCTTGCATCCCACCGCGCGCCTTCCCTCGCTTCCCCTGCGACGATTTCGATTTCGACTGCTTCTTCCCCTTGCTCGCGTACGCGCGCACGGCGAACGGCGCGCGCATCGCACCGCGGTCGTCGACGCGCGACGCGACGACGCGCGCGCTCGGGACGCCGAGGACGACGATCGGGGACACGGCGCGCACGCCCGAGGGCGTGGCGAGACCGGACGACAAGGCGCGCGCGAGGAACGTGAGTTCACGCGCGCGTCTCGCGAGGGCGCTCATGATGACGCCAGACGCACCGACGCCGAGTGACGCGCGCGGTGGAATCGATGAAACAATGGCGCGCTCGAGCGCGCGGAGGCACTACAAAACTACAAAAACTATCGCCGAGCGCCGCCCGCGACATCACCGCCGACGTCATCGAGCGTGTTTGCGTTTAACGCCACCGCGTCGACGAATTTCCATCCCCCGGTCTCCTCGTCTCGACGCAATCGCGCGCGTTCCGCCAAGGTTTGCCTCCTCCCTCGCCTCCCCTTGGTAAACGTCGCCTCGTACGCGACGAAATACTCCCCACTCTCTCTCCCCGGCGTCGACCGTTTCAGCGTAAACGTGTGAAACGTAATATTCTTTATTGTTCGTTTCGCGTCGGCGAGCAGGGACGCGCGCGCGTGATCCGGCGACGACGCGTGCGCGCTCGCGGCGACGTACGCCGCGTCCCCGACGACGTACGCGGCGAACCGCGCGCGCATCGTCGCCTCGGGCGCGCGATCCACCCCTCCACCGCGATGCATCACTCGACAACACGTCGCGTACGTCTCACCGGATCCACACGCGCACGCGCGCGCGTCGTCGTCGATCGGTCGCGCGCGTTCGTCGTTCGCCCCGTCGTCGTCGTCCCCGACGCGCGTTTCCGAGAGAAATCCTCCTCGTCGCGCGCGCGTCGACGTCGACGACGCGCGTCGCGCGCGACCGACGCACGCGCACTTCAACGTCGACGTCGACGTCGACATCGCGCGCGTCGACATCGCGCGCGTCGACCACTCGCGCGTCGTCGAGACGATCGACCATCCACCACCACGTGGTCGCGCGCGCCGACCACTCCACGAGTCATGACTCGTGGTGGTGTGTCCTCCGTCGTCCTCTCCATAGATAAACGCACGCACGCCCATCCGATCGATCGATCGTCTCCCCCGGACCTCTCTGTGAGAGAGAAGATAGGACTCGTGTATCTACTGTACTTTCTCATGTACCATACAAAGGTATATAAAAGAGCGAAGAACACCCTCAATCGACGCCGTGCGCGCGCCCGTCGGATGATTATTGACGATCGTCCCGCACCGCGCGACGGCCATGCGCGCGGACGCGGACGCCCTCGCGCGAGGTGGGGCGATTCGCGCCGCGATAGAGGTGCGCGCGTCTTCGTGACGCGTTCGTTCGTGAGACGCGAGAGAGTCGGTCGTTCGCGCGAGAATCCGGTGATTCATTCACCGCGTCGTCTCGGTCGGGATCGGTGGGAGGATCGACGGTGAGACGCACCGGACGCGCAAACGACGGACGCGCGCGATGGATGGGGGAGAAGGACGTCGCGCGCGCGTTTGCGTGACGGCGTCGATCGAGAGCGTGGTCGATCGAGTCGGAGACGCGCGAGGGATGATCGATGATGGGGAAAGGATGATGGATAGAGAGGATAACGACGAGATATTTCGAGAGGGCGGCGAAAGACGGACGGACGGCGCGACGCGGACGGAGGGGTGTGTGCGCGAACGAGCGCGTGAACGCGAAGACTGACGGATGTGTGCGCGGTGAACGCGCGGTGAACGGATGCAGTGCGCGAGGGAGTGCGCGAAACACGCGCGCGCGGGGGACGCGTTTCTCGCGCGAGACGCGCGCGGGGACGAGACGAGACGAGGCGAGTGTCCGTCGACGAGTGGACGGGAGACGACGGCGTCGCGCGAGGAGACGCCGAATGGACGGTTGGAGTGGGTGATTGAACGGGCGTTGGATCGGAAACATCAGACGATTGATGATTTTAAGCGAGACGCGGACGCGACGTGGGATTTCGTAGAGGCGACGTGGACGCGCGAGGGACGAGAGGATCGACGGGACGCCGCGCGCGTCGTGCGGGCGTGTTTCGAGTCCAAGTGGGCGTCGAGAGTGGTGGGTGCGTGTGGCGGTGGATCGGTGTGCGTGCCGAGCATCGGGGTGTCGAGGGAGGCGATAGGGATGCAAAAGTCGTCGAGCGCGTTTTCGCTCGACGCGTACGCCGCCGGAGGACGCGGAGGAGGACGCGAGAGTGGGAATTTATTACGCGGCGCGGACGCGGCGCGGACGTGTGATTACGCGCAGAACACCATCGTACTCGAGAGGTGTAAATACGTGATTCGAAACTTTATGAATCAACCCGAGGCGATGTATTTCATCGGCCAGCCGACGGCGGGCGGCGACGAGACGACGACGACGACGACGACGACGACGACGACGACGACGACGACGACGACGACCAATCTCTCATCGGTGTTGAAACAAATTGAGAGCGGCGAACTCGCGACGCCTCGAGACGTGTGGCGCGCGTGCGGCATGATTTGGCACACGCACCGTCTGATGCAGCCGGCGGGAAGTAGGGTGCACGGAGCGTGCGATCGCGCAGAGTTGATGTTCACCGGCTTGTGGCGCGCCGAGGGATTGGATCGGTATCACTCACCCTCGGGGGACGATTCCACGTCCGTTACGGACGCCGGAACGGAGAGTTCGGCGAAAGGGTCTCGACTCGCGTTGACGACCAAGGACGTCGTGAGACCGGTGACGACCAAGTCTGGAGGGAGAGCGGTGTCCTTCAAGTGCGACGTGTGCAAACGAAGCAAAAAGGGCAAGTGCGGCACGGAGACGTCGCCGAAATCGTGTCTGGCGCGTCCGGAGAATCAATCCGAGGAGAGACAGGCGCAGATTCGCGAGCGAGTGAGTAAGTTGAAACCGATGCCGCCGAAGACGGCGCCGCGTAAACGGTCAGACGCCGCCAAGCGCAAAGTCGCCGAGACGGCGAACGTCGCCGCGAGACGCGCGCCGCCGCCGCCGCCGCCGGGGAACGATTTCGGACGCGTTTTCGACGAAAACGATCCGGATAATTTCATCTCCCAACTCCTCAATCAGAACAATCATTCGTGGTTGACGAATCGTCCGCACGTGAGTCTCGACAGCACGTTACACCTCGCCAACGAACAGTTGCGTCTCGCGTCTGTGCAGAGCGCGCGCATGGCGCGCTTTGGCGACGACTTGTCCGCGCCGAGCGTCGACGCCCCCAACGTCGCCGTTCGCGTCGCCAAACTCCGTCGAAACATCGCTTCAACCGCCGCGCAGTTACACGAGCGCACGATCAAGCTTCAGTTGTCCAGTTTGGCCACGTCGTCGCAATCATCCGACGCTCAGCGCGCCGCGCGTCTTCGAGAACGCGCCGCGCTCGAACGTCAGATTCACGCGCTCCAAAAGACGCATCAAAGCCAAGTGGTTGAATTACAGCGTCTGTGCGATGGATCATTCAAAACGCCGTCGTCAACGACGAAACAAACCAAGGTGATCGACGCGACGACGGGGCTGGCGCCCGGTTTCGGGAACGACCAATCCTCCGTCTCCGCGGCGACGGCGCGCGTCTTCGACGACGACGCGCGCGCCGAGACGCCGCTCCATCCACCGTCCCACCGCATCGGCGTCATCGGCGACGACGACGACGACGACGACGACGTGCTCTTCGATGTCCCAACCATGTGAGAGAGAGACGCTCTCACTCGCGTCGAGGAGTTTGACGGACGGAGACGCGCCGCCGACGGACGCCGGGCGCGCCGCCGCGTCCCGTCGTCCCGACACCGCGCGCACCGCATGTACCCATACTCGCTGTATCGCGCGCGCGCGGTAATATTCACACGCGCGCCTCCTCGTCCGTCTCCGCCGTCTCTCGCTCGCCCTCGCGCCGCGTCGACCGTCTCGACCGTCCGACCGCCGCGCTCGTATAAAAATCTCGCGTCGCCCATGAAATCAATTTCCCGCGCGACCGATGGGCGAGCGCGATCGAACCCGCGGTCGCGTCACACGCGCGCGCGCGAGTCCGACGAACGCACGCGCGTCGCGAAAGCGCGCGAGAAACAATTTATTCCATCGTTTCGTCGCGGTGTCGGGACGGTGATCGCGCGTGCGGCGAGGCGGACGCGCGCATTTCTCGATCGGCCAGGGGTGGCGCGATTGCGATTGCGATCGTCGGTTCGTCGTCGCGCGAGGTGCGAGAGGCGAGCGTCGCGTCGAGACGCGCGAGGCGTGGACGATGGAGATCGCGTTTGAGTCCACGCTCGCGATGCGCGGAGGAACGGGTGGGTGTGGGGGGGTGATTGCGGCGTCGGGGAGACCGGCGCGCGGCGGCGGCGGCGGCGGCGCGCGGCGAACGCCTCGCGCGGTGGTCGGGCGGCGAGACGCGCGGGCGAGCGGTGGGCGATGCGTCGATCGATGCGTTCGATCGATGAGTCTGCCGAGACGGGCGGTGGGTGCGTCGCGCGAGCGCGAACGCGCGGCGGAGACGGGGACGCGCGCGAGAGCCGCGGCGACGAGGCGAACGAAGAGTTTCGCGGGCGAGCTCGTCTGGACGACGAGATCGGCGACGACGACGACGACGACGACGACAGCGACGCGAGCGTTGAGCGGATCGGAGGCTAGCGCGACGACGCTCGAGTTGAACGTCGCGGATGGACCGGCCAAGGAGGAATTTTACGCAGAGTCGTTTACGGTTGCGCAGAGAGCGCGCGTGGAGGACGACGTTCGAATCAGCGTCGAGACGAACGGCGTGCGATACAGGGTGAGCGTAGAGACGAGTCTCTCGTCGAACAATTTGCTCTTGCACTGGGGCGTGGCGGAGACCAAGGAGCACTGGGACGAGTGGAAAAATCCACCAGAGAAGATAAGGCCGAAACTCACGCGAGAAATCGTCGGCGTGTGTCAGACAAAGTTTACGAGCGGTCCGGCGCAACGATTCGGTACGTCCAAGCTCCAGACAACCATCGAAGGGGACGTCATCGATGGATTTTACGCGATCAATTTCGTGTTGTACGATAAAAAGCTCGACCAGTGGATCCATAATAAACAGGGTGGATTTTGGCACGTGCACTTGCCACAGCCGCCGAAACCGGAAACGGTCACGCGCACGGTGACGAGAACGGAGGAATACGAGGACGAGATCGAAGAGGAGGAGGAGTACGAGGAAGAAGTCGAGGAGGAGACTGCGTCGACGCCGACGGTGAATCTCGACTTGAACGCGCAGACATCCGTCAACGCTCCGGCAAAGGAAGAGGCGATTTCTTTTTCGTCAAAGCCGGCGACGACGCCGTCGAACGCGTGGCGACGTTTATTGACACCTCCCGTCGATCCCAAACCGTTCAGTGATGACATCAATAGTCTCATGCAGTCGCTCATGGCTGACCGTCGGGGTTCGACGGATGAAAAACCGGCGACGAGCGCGGAGAGCGGCCCAGACGACGATGACAGAGACAAAGAAGACGCAATTGTTCGGGCAGTCGACGAAACCCCGCCCAAGAAGATGGAACGACGCACGCGTATGGTGAAGAGATCCATCACGCGCACCCGTTCGGTGACAGATTTCGTGGAGGAACCGCTCCCCGTGAAGCTCGTCGAGGGTCCTTGGCTCGTCACCAACACGACGCACGAGACGGTGGCGAGCGAACGCGAGGTACAGTTTCAAATCGGCGCCTTGGTCGAGAAAGATCCCGAAGGCGGCGGCGTGCGCCTGCGAATAGAGGCCGAAGTTCCGTGGAATCTCGTGTTACACTGGGGCATCGTTCCTCGAGGCGCTCGTACAGACGTCTGGGCGTTACCGCCGGAGATGTGGCGACCCGACGGGTCCGTCGTGTACAAGGACAAGGCGTGCGAGACACGCATGATTCGAGCGGAAAACCCGCTCGATCCTGCGAAGTCTATCAGTTTCGCCGAACTCGAGCTTGGGAACGCGCCGACAGCGATTCGTTTTGTGTTGAAAGAGGACGGAGGCTCGCGATGGATCGATTTGAACGGTGACGATTTCGTCATTCCTATGCCTGAGGCGATGTACGCGACGTCGACGCTCGATCTCACGGGTGAGCGATCAAAAGAAGCGCTGAGCGTGGCGGCGGCGGCGGCGGTTCGCGCGGCGGAGATGAAGTTGGACGCCTCCACGCTAGAGCCTCTCGTCGATTCGGCGAACGAGGACGAAGTCGATTTCGCAATGACGACGACGACGACGACCGAGAAGGCAACGACGGAAATCACCGAGGAGAGCTTCGTCCGCATCGAACGCAAACGCGCCGAACGATCGGCGGTCGGTAATGGACGAGAAGTCTTGCTCCAAGGTTTCAATTGGGAATCGTGTAAGATGGATTGGTACCAATACGTCGAGAGACTCGCGCCGACGATCGCAGAGTACGGTTTTAGCGTCATTTGGTTACCGCCGCCGACGGATAGCGTCAGTCAACAGGGATACATGCCTCGAGATTATTACAGTTTGGATTCGTGTTACGGCAACAAGGAGGAACTCAAGAGCGTCATCTCTGCCCTTCATGACAACGGCATCCTCGTCTTGGGCGACGCCGTGCTCAATCACCGGTGCGCGCACTTTCAAGACGAACGCGGATTGTGGAATAAATTCGGTGGAAAATTGGATTGGGACTCGCGCGCCATCGTCTGCGACGATCCAAATTTTGGCGGTCGCGGTCATCACTCGGACGGCGATTTCTTCCACGCCGCGCCCAACATCGATCACAGTCAACCCTTCGTCAAGGCTGATCTCGAGGATTGGATGAGTTGGCTCATGCGCGAAGTGGGATACGACGGATGGCGTCTCGATTACGTTCGCGGCTTTTGGGGTGGTCACGTCAAGGATTACATGGAGGCGACCAACCCGCAATTCGCCGTCGGCGAGTACTGGGACGCGTTGGCGTACAACATGGACGCCCCCGATTACAATCAAGACGCCCATCGGCAGCGCATCGTCAATTGGATGAACGCCGCGGGTGGTCTCGCCGGCGCCTTCGACGTCACCACCAAGGGTATCCTCCACGCCGTCTTTGAGCGTCAAGAGTATTGGCGTCTCTCCGATCAATCCGGGAAACCTCCGGGCGTCATGGGATGGTGGCCGAGTCGCGCGGTCACCTTCATCGAGAATCACGACACCGGCTCGACGCAAGGACACTGGAGATTTCCTCGAGGGAAAGAATTGCAAGGATACGCGTACATTCTAACGCATCCGGGCACTCCCACCGTGTTTTGGGATCACCTCTTTGATAACGACTGGGGATACCTGCAACAACCGATTCAGGACATGATACGCGTGCGGAAACAGTGTGGAATACACTGTCGAAGCGAGGTTAAAATAGTCAAATGCGAACAGAGCGTGTACGCCGCCGTCATCGACGACGTGTTGCTCATGAAGATTGGTCCGGGCGAGTTTCACACCGACGGAAACTGGGAGTGCGTCTTGTCGGGACAAGACTACGCTATTTGGCGAAAGAAGGGGGCGAACATCGCGCTCACGCGATGAAGACGGATGACGACGTGGTGTCGTGTCGTGTCGTCTAATTTTATTGACTATTAACACATGTAAGACTAATACGCGCACGGCTGCCAAAAAAACTAATCAATCGAGTCTCCTTCACTTTTTCTTCCCGCTCGGTCTCTTGACGGACGCCGTCATGTGACTCGGACCCACCATTTTCGGTTTCACCACGATCTCGACGTCGTCTAACATTCCCATGACGCTGTCCATAATCTCCGCGCCTCGCTGTGGACGCTTCTCGAGCGCGATACCGTCCGAGTTTTTAAACAAAATTCTAAAAGTCACCCTGTGTCCCGCGTCGAGGAATTTCCTCGCGCCGTTAATCTTAACGTTCAAATCGTGCGCGTCGATCTTGGCCGTGAGTCTCAACTCTTTGATCACGTCTCGTCTCTTCGCCGCCGCCGACGCCTTCTTTTGCTCCTTGAACCGTTTCTTTTGATCGTATCGAACGCGTTCGTAATCCATCGCTCGACACACGGGTGGCGACGCCTTTCCGTTCACCTCGACTAAATCCAATCCCATCGCCCTCGCCGCCTCGATCGCCTCCCCCAGCGGCATAATCTCGTGCGTAGACTCTCCCGAATCGCTCTCTCGCACCAATCGCACCGTCTCCACCGTGATCTGCGTCGCGAGTCCGCGCCGTCCGTCAGTCCCGTCGTCGTCAAAGGCGCGAATGAAATGAATCAAATCAATGCACGCACGCACGCACGCACACACGACGCGCCCCGCGCCTCGCGCGCGCCTCACCGTCGTCCACGCACCTCATCGTTCACCCTCGGACGCGCCGTCTCGTGCGTCTGCGCGTACGCGCGCGTCCACGCCATCGTCGCGCGCGTCCACGTGGACGCTCGACCCACCGTCGTCGTCGTCGTCGCGCCCCATCCCGCGCGCGTCGGGGACGAAAGAGTCTCCGCCGACGTCGACGTCGACGCCGCGACGCGCGCGACGGCGCGCGCGAGCTCTCGAACGCGTCGACGAAGCGTCGTCATCATCATCGCTCGGGACGACGCGCAGTGTCGCTCGCGTCGTCCCGCAGTCGTCGCCGTCGCCATGGCCAAGCTCACGGAGATCGAGGACGGGGAATCGGTGGGCATAGGACTCGCGGGAAGCGAGCTCCCGCGTCGGCGTCGCGCGCGGCGAGCGCGCGCGGCGCGGGTGGATGAAGAAGATGCACACGACTCGGTGCGCGCGCCGCCGTCGATGACGACGACGACGGCGACGGCGACGCGGTCGTGGGAGTACGGGAGACTCGCGCGAAGGTACGTCGCGGTGAGCGTGGTGTTGGCGTTCGCGATGGCGGTGATCAAGCGCGTGGTGTCGTACGTGTCGTAGCGAGAGAGAGATGGGGAACAGATAGATTCGAGTAGCGAGTCGGGACGCGGGTGATTGATTGTGTGTGTGTGTGTGTGTGTGTTTAATGCCTAAATTACTGCGTCGCCGCTCCGTGACCGCGTGCGCTCGCTCGTCTCGTCTCGTCTCGTCTCGTCTCGTCTCGCGCGCTCACTTTTGGTTGGCGTCCAATTTTTCCAACAGCGCGCGGTCCTCTTCGGAAATTTTGTCGGGAATGGTAACCTTGACGGTGACGTAGTGATCGCCTCGAATGGACTCGTTGCCGAGTCTCGGAACCCCGCGCTTGGCCATGAGGAGTTTGCTCTGCGGTTGCACGCCCGGCGGGATCTTGAGATCGACCGGGCCGTCGACGGTGCGAACCTGCACCGTGCAGCCGAGGATGGCTTTGGTGTACGGAATCGTCGTCGTCGAACTGATGTTGACGTTTTCGAAACGCTTCAACTCGGGATCGTCCCTGACGTTAATGAAGACGTAGAGATCGCCCGGGGGACCGCCTCTGCGACCGGCGTTACCCTCGCCTCGGACGCGCAGACGAGATCCCTTATCCACGCCCGGCGGGATGCGAAGTTGAATCTTCTTCCCGCGTCTCACGCGACCGTCGCCGCCGCACGACGGGCACGGCGTGGACGATTGTCCGGTGCCACCGCACGCTTGACATCCGGTGACTTGTTGGAAGTTACCGAGCGGCGTGCGCACGGTGGCGACGACTTGTCCTTGACCGCCGCACGTCCCGCACGTCGTCGGCTTGGTGCCAGCCTTGACGCCGCTTCCCGAGCACTTGTCGCAGTTTTCGAGACGCATCGTGTTCAGCTCCTTCTCGACGCCGAACACAGCCTCGAGGAAATCAATCTCGAGATCGAAGCGTTCGTCGTCGCCCTGCGTCGGACGGTTGCGAGCCTGTCGCTGGCCGCCCATGCCGCCCATGCCGCCCATGCCGCCCATGCCGCCGCCGAAGAAGGATTCAAACAAATCGAAAGGGTTACTGAACGGATCACCGCCCATGCCACCCATGCCACCCATGCCACCCTTCAAACCATCCTCACCGAATCGATCGTAAATTTGTTTCTTTTGATCGTCGCTCAGCACCTCGTACGCGTTGGAAATTTCCTTAAACTTTTGTTCGGCGTCCGGCTCCTTGTTCACATCCGGGTGATACTTACGAGCCAACTGTCTGTACGCGCGCTTCAATTCCTTCCCATCCGCCGATCGAGACACCCCGAGCACTTCGTAATAATCTCTTCCGGCTCGCGTCACCACGCGTCGCCTCGTCGTCGTCGTCGTCGTCGTCGCGGGTCTCCGCGCGCCCAGCGTCGCCCGCGCGCCGCCCCTCGAGCTCAAATGATTCGCGCACCGCGCGCACGCGCTCGCGCACGACATCCTTCCTGCGACGGTAAAACACACGCGCGCGTATTTGTCAGTCGATCGAACGCGCGCGCGCGCCCACGACGCGTCGCGACCGTCGTCGTCGACGCGCGGCGCGAGAGACGAGACGATGGCGGCGGGGATGGATAATCGTCGTTCGCGTCCGTCGTGCGTCGCGCGCGGGACGCGACGCGCGCGCGCGGACGGTGGGAACGACGAGGAGAACGCGCGCCGAGGGATCGCCGTCGCGACGACAACCTACCTCGCGTTCGGTCCTCGCGCGAGAGTGTGCGCGAGGTCTCGAGATGGGCGCGTCGTCGTCGTTCGACGTCATTCTTTGTTTCAGGGTTTGTGACTCGTCGTGGAGTCCCTCCTGGCGCCCCGGTCGAGGAAGGCTGAGGAAGGAGGGAAAGAAGAATGGAAAAACCTCTCGTCTTGGCGCGAGGCGACGGACTAGCGTGAGGCTAGAATGCGTGACGTGAGTGTTACACCGTGGACGATCAGGCGACGTTGAAGAGGGAGATTGATCTGTCGGCGGAGACGGCGGCGAGTTTGGCGCCGTCGGGGCTGAAACGAACGCACCAGACGGCGTCGGAGTGGTTCGTCATGGTTTGCGCGCACGCGCGCGAGGAGAGGTCCCAGAGCTTGATGGTGGAGTCCGAGGAGCCGGTGACGAGGGCGGCGCCGTCGGGTGAGGCGGTGAGGGATAAGACCCAACTCTTGTGACCGCCGAAGGCGTCGATGAGGGATTTATTGTGGGCGTCGTAGACGTGGACGTATCCGTCGTCGCACGCCGTGTAGAGCGTCTTCCCGTCGGGGGAAAACGTCACGTCTCTCACGGGCGCGACGTGACCGGTGAGCGTGTGCACGCACTTTCCAGATTTCACATCAAATATCGCCACGGTACCGTCCGTGACCCCGCACGCGATGCGCTTACCGTCCGGAGAGTAGGCCACGCTCTGCGCAAAGCGCCCGTTTTTCGCCGCGTCCGCCGTCGTCTCTGGCAATTCTAAAGACTTCTTCTTCTCCCCTTTGTTCACGTCGTACACGTGCACCGCCCGCGACACACCTCCGCCGATCGCGACGAGACTCGATCCGGACGTGGGATCGAATTTCACTCCCCAAGACTCTCCCGGAGCGCTCTCGAGCACCATTTTCGTCTCCCCGCTCGCCGAATCCCACGCTCTGACGACGCCGTCCAGCGCCGACGCCGCGATGAGTCCCGCCGCGTTCGCATCGAGCGAACAAACACCGAGCGTGTGACCGGTGTACGCGTGTTTCTCGTGCAGATTCTCCAACGACGCCGCGTCCTCCTCCTCATTCGCCCACAGCTTGACGCTCTCATCCAATGATCCAGTCACCAAGGTTTTATCGCCCGCGAAGCACGCCGCCCAGACCTCGGCGTCGTGCACGCTCGCCTTGTGACACAGAGGCGATAGTTTCACCATCTCGTGCGGGCGATGGGCGACGAGACGGTCGGGCGGACGTCGAGAAGATGCGCCGGAATCTGAGGGTGGGGCGAATGTTTTTTGGCTCGAGCTTTCAGGCGCGAACCAGCGAGCGAACGAACGAGCGAGCGAACGATCGGTGGACGCTCAGAGGAGACGAACGAGCGATCGAGGAGTGTTTGGGGTGAGAGAGACGCGCGCGCGTCGAGGTCGCGGCGCGAATGCGTGATTACATGAATCTCCAGACAGCTTCTCGATGCGAGACGTCGGGCGCAGAGTGCACGTGCGCCGAGTCGCGATACACCATGATCTCTTGCCCACGTCGGAACACCGGTCGAGCGATGTAGCGAGTATCGAAATCACCCTCGTACGGTTCGAAATCTTCCCACTGAATCACCGTGCCCTGCGCGTTTAATTGTTCGAGCGGGTGGGAGAGTTTGACGGCGTGCGTGAAGACCCCGACGCCCGGCGGTAATCCAACCTCCTCGCTCGGCGTCGACGCGGGGAATCCGAGCATGACGGTGAACCGATCGAACCCGGAATCTTGGTGCCAACTGTGTCGAATTTTTTGTTTGCCTATGCTCGCGATGTCGATCAGGGTTCCGTGACACGGTTCTCCGCACAATGACCCGAGCGTTTTTATGAAACGCTCGCCCGTCACATCCACGCCGTGTCGCGCGAATAATTCGCTCAACGCGGCGTACCCCGTGCGCGATTCAAACCAATTCACGTGCACGGAGCTCGACAGCGACCGCATCGCCGCGTTTCGCTCTGGACTCAACCCTTCGTCCGGAACGAATAAATCGTCTCGCATCGCGCGTCTGATATCCGTCCTAAACTCGGCATCCTCGTGAAACCGATCCGCCAGTCCCGTTCCCGGAAACAACGCCTCTAATGATTTATATTCGACGAAATCGACGTTTCGCTCCCCATTCGGACGTCTGAGTCGCTCGGGAACCTCGTACACGTCGACGTCGTCCCACGCTCGATACGCCGGCGTCGGCGCCTCCCTCGGCCCTCTCGGCCTCGTCGTCGCCGCGAATCCGCTCTGGGACGTCGTCGACGACGACGCGCGCGAGGACGCGAACGGATCGATCGATCGCGCGCCGACGTCCCCGAACGGATTGGACGCGCGCGCGCGCGTCTTTTCTCTCGACCGAGGCTGACGATGATGATTCGCGCGCGTGTCCGTCGACCCGCGCGTCGTCGACGCGACGTGCGCGCGACACGACGCGCACCACTCTCCCCGCATGTCTCGACCGCTCGAGCGTTCGATCGACGCTCGGCGCGCGCGCGCGTGTGCGGGTCGACGACGATGCGTCTCGTTATCCGAAACATGCTCACACGTCGACGCGCGTCGTCGACGTCGCGCCGAGCGAAGGACGCGAGCGTCCGATCGAGCGAACGCGCGTTCGTGTGCCCGTCGTCATGTCCATCGCCTCCGTCTCGCGCGCGTCGGCGACAGCGGTGCGCGCGCGCGCGGTCTCGAGACGCGGGGATGGGCGAGCGAGCGTCCCGGGCGGGCGCGCGGCGCGAGCGAGCGTCGCGGGCGTCGCGAGAGGGACGCGGCGCGTGGGTCGATCGTCGGTCGTCGTCGTCGCGGCGTCAGGAGACGCGAACGAGCCGGTGCGCGCGCCGGCGTTGACGGATGACGTCGAGGAGACGACGACGGGGACGACGCCGACGCCGACGCCGCGGGGAGTGAAATTGCCACCGGGACCGCTTCCTCGACCGCCTCTGCGCGTCGCTGCGGGGTTGGCCGCGTTCGGTGCGCTTGAGTCGACGTATTTAGCGGTTCAAAAGCTCACGGGAGGCGAGGTGGCGTGCCCGGTGGGTGGGTGTCAGACGGCGCTGAATAGCGGATACGCCGAATTATTCGGCGCTCCTCTGTCCGCGTACGGCGCCGTGGCGTACGGATTAGTCGCCGCTCTGTCGTTTTGGGGATCGAACATGCAAGCGGAATTGGTGGCGCAGGGAGACGCGAACCGGGACGAGACTCTGGAGGCGTCGTACGCGCGGTCTCGTCTGTTGCTCTTCTTCGCCTCGACCGGTTTGGCGGGCGTGTCTTCGTATTTACTCTACGTCTTGGCGGTGAAGCTCGGTGGTGTGGAGTGCGTGTATTGCTTAACGTCGGCGACGCTCTCATTGACGCTCTTCGGCATCGGTTTCGCCGGTCTGAGCTCAAAGGAGAGCGGTAACACGCTCCCCGCCGCCATCGCCCTGTACGTCGTCACCGTGCTGACGATGAGCATCGTCCTCACCGAGAGCCCAGAGGCGAGCTCTTCGCAAGGTTTAAGACTGGAATACGCGCCCCCGCAATTAGAACAGAGCTCCACGGCGTACTCTCGCGCCCTGGCCAAGCATCTCGCGGAGACCGGGGCGAAGATGTACGGCGCCTTTTGGTGCTCGCACTGCATCGAGCAAAAGGAAACCTTTGGCGCCGGCGCGGAGATCCCGTACGTCGAGTGTTTCCCGGATGGATGGGAGCGAGGCACGCCTCTCTCTGGGGCCTGTGAAGCGGCCAAGGTGGACGGTTTCCCGACGTGGGTGATCAACGGAAAGAAATTAGAGGGCGAACAAACGCTCGAAAAGCTCGCCGAACTCAGCGGTTTCGAGGGACAAAACGACGCCGCGAGCATGGTGGCGGAACTGTTTTAATTATTATATCACGGGAAAAGTTTGATCATTTTACACGAGTGGTGGTGCCTCAGGTGATGGTGCGTTTCTTGCTTATTAAGTTGCGATGATACAAACAACACGCATTCGGAAGAAGGATGTGCGCGGCGATACGTTAATTAATACCTGTGAAACGCCGAGACTTCGTCTCTTCGACCGTCTTCAAAGGTTTTGGTGTCGTTCGAGCGTCTCCCTTTGTTTCTGGACGTGATTTCCGACGTTCTCGGAGACTTTGCTCCCGATTCCGCGCGCGCTTGGTGTTTCATTCTGTCTTGTACGGCGGAGCACAACACCGCGGCGTCGAAGGCGCTCTCGTTCAGCCCTTCGAGTGTCATCGGCAACCCGTTGCTCGGATCTTTACACCGATACGTGAGATTGAGCGATTTCATCTTCTCCTCGGGAATCCCACACCGCTCTCTGATTTGTCGCATGAAATCTGCCAACCCATCCGGACCCGTGCGCACCTGACATCGAAACGAAATATTGTTAAACTTGACGATGATGTCCCCTTGAATCTCCCCGATGTCCCCCGACCCGCCGCCGTCGTCCTCGTCTCTAGTATTCCTAACCCCTTCCTCATCGTCCTCGTCGAAAGACGACGGTCGTCGTATCTCATCCATACTGCTCCGTTTCTTCGTCCACGGCGTTCCCGGCTTCCCACCCATCGTCCGCGCGCCTCCGTCCTCGCTCCCCGCCCGCACGACGTCTCGAAACAACGTCGACCGCCAATTCGGCAACTCTTGGTGACAAAACTTACACGTCACCTCCTCCGGTTTCCCCGAGCACTGCAACTGCCATCTCGCCACGCACTTGGCGTGCGCCCACCTCGGACACGCGCACGGGTGGTACAACTAGATACGTACGACGCCGCGATACACGCGCGCATCATCGTCAGTCACTCAAAAAAATCACACAAAAAAGTCAAAAAAAGCCAATCCCACCGCATACTGACTCCATCGAATCACCCATATGCGTAAACACTCTAACACCCATGGATAACACACTCAAATCTCCCGCGAGATATTTCCCACAAAAACGACTTTTTCCACCCCATACTCCACCCCCGATTGTCCCTAATCGCGAGTCGAATGGGTGTCGATCGAGAGATACGTTCCGTTCGCGCGTTCGCGCGTTTTCGAGCGGTGTCGCGCGATGCGTGTGGTGATGATATGATCTCCGTCGTCGCGCGTCGCGTTCGGCGCATCGCGTCGTCGCTTCGCGCGCGCGAAGACGCGACGACGGACGTACCTCTCGTCCCTCGGTATCGCCGTCGAGACATATCCAACACTGATCGTCTGCGCGCGCGCACACGACACGACCGACGTGGGCGCATCGGGCGATTCGGTCAGTCAACGCATCGAGGTGAAAGGTATTTTTTTGAGTCACGATTGGTCGTGTGTCCCCCCCCCACACACCCACCGTCGTGCCCACCGACGGAAAGAAATCAATCATTCAATCGTCGACGAATCGATCGACGAGCGCGTCGCTCGCACCTTCACCGCTTCGCTCCTCCGTCGTCGTCGACGTCGACGCCGTGGGCGAGCGGTCCATGGTCATCGTCCCGGCGTGGCGTCGCACGCGTCCACCCATCGTAGCGCCGATCGTAGACGAATCGACTCGACTCGATGTGCCGCGACTCGACTCGACGACCGCGCGCGCGTGGTGCTTCGAGGGTGGTGGTCGATGGTACGATAGATCGTACTACAAGTAGTAGTATACTATATTGTACGCCGTACAAGTGTATAGAGTGTCTACTGGCACGGATGATGACGCAGTATTTTACGAGATTGGCATAGACGACGTCATCGGTGTGGTCGTCCGTTGTGTGTACGACGGGGAAAGTTGGAGTGGACGTTGTATATACAATGTACATATTTAATATCACGAACGTCTATCTAATTCGGTTAACTGTCTATTATATCACTATATAGCACTATAGTACTTAATATATGTACTAATTCCACACTGCCTCAGAAATTCGCTCTGAATATAAACGGTTAGGGTTCTACTAGAACGCCCGTGCCACCCTCTGAAATCGTGAAGGGGACATTTAAACTCTACGGAAATTCACGGTTCACGGGGATACTGATGGCTCGAATAGGGAGTGTAAGTACTTACTCTAAGTACAATTGTACTAAGTAGTAGTACGTAGTACGTATACACTGTGTTTGTACGTACCGGTTCGGAAGTGCGTGTCGTACTTTATTTTCATAAACCCTAACGAGTACTCGTCGTCTCCGTACGAGCGCCGTTCCATCGCCCTCCGACGAGACGTCGTCCGCGCGCGAATCGCCCCGTCGTCGACGACGGGAGCGATCGGCGCGCGTCGTCGTCGAGTCGTCGAGTCGTCGAGTCGTCGTCGAGTCGAGTCGTCGTCGAGTCGAGTCGTCGAGTCGAGTCGTCGAATCATCGTCGTCGAGTCGTCGAGTCGTCGGAGAAGTTCGATGGTGGCGGTGGACGACGACGCGGACGACGAGGAGGCGCGCGCGCGTCTCGCGGAGACGACGACGCGGATGACGACGACGGTGACGACGACGATGACGACGACTCGTCGGGGGGATGGGGCGCGCGACGGTGGTGGTGGAGGAGGAGACGGGGGAGGAGGAGGCGCGGGATCCCGGGACGAGGCGGCGGAGGCGGAGGGAGGGACGAGGCGGCGGATGATGAGACAGAAGACGACGATGAGGGATCGTCGTGGAGAGATGCGTCGCGTGCACGCGCGGTACGCGGCGGTGCGTCGTGAACGCGCGTTGGGGAACGGAGGAGGGGCGAGGGAGGAGGAGGAGGACGAGGGCGGCGACCGCGAACGCGAACGCGGGGCGAGCGCGGAGGAACGGGCGAGGATGGCGGCGTTGAGAGAGGAATCGGCGAGGAAAAGGGTGAAATTTGATCGAAAGTTTCGAGGGGACGCGTGGTGTGAGACGCCGAGGTACGCGTACGGTGACCACGAGGCGCACCGGGATCGAAGCGACGACGAGGCGGAGGCGTTGGCGCGACGACGACGGGGCGAAGAGGACGACGCGTTCGACGAGTTCGACGGGAGAGACGACGACGGTGGGCGAGGGGGCGTAAGATCACCACCGCGATACGCGCGACGTCGCGAGTCGAGTTCGGGCGGGGACGCGAGCGAAGAGACAAAGGTTGACTTACGCCGACGAGCCGGACCGGGCGGCGCGGTGAGCGAGGCGGATTCCGAGACGACGGAGACGGAGACGGCGAAGAAGAGGAACGGTGCGAAAAAGGAGACGAGTCCGGGTGGTGGTGGTGGACGGAAATTGACCGAACTCTTCGTCACGAGACGCGGGAGGAAAAACGATACGTCGACGTCCAAGACGATGTATTGCGTGCTCAATCAGGGCGTCACGCCGGAGGAGTTGTTGCAAGGGGAAGACGTCGCGTGGTGGCGCGCGTTTGAAACGCAGGGCGCGATGGTGATTCGTCTGCAAGATGGGTGGGATTTCTTGGACGATACGAGCGCGCTGTGTGATCTATCGTGGATCGGGTCGAAAAAGCTCAAGCTTCGAACGCTCGGACCGGATTATCAATTTCTCCGTCAAAATTTGCCGGATAACGAGACGGGCATGCTCGAACCGTTTCGCGCCATGGAGGGCATCCATCCGGACACCGAGGTCGGCGCGTTCGTGGAGGATTTTCAAGAGAGCGCGCGCGCGCACGCCGATCAGTTTCGTTTGATGGACGTGCACGCGAGAGAGGGTTGGTTTTTGCAACAAATTCACGCCGGATTTCCGATTCAGTTTCCGTACCTGCAGGGCATCGCCCTGGAGGCGCTCATGAAAAACGTCAGGCAAGTCAATCAGACGGAGGAAATGGACACGCACCCGTGGGATCCTCGCACGCTGGGGATGCGCAAACCGAGCGTTTTGAAAAAGTGTCTTCAACTGTGCGAGGCGGCGAATTTCACCACGGCGCCCGCGCCACCGGCGGCGCTGGTGACGGCGGATTCCGATCCGCACAAAGACGTCGTCGACAACGTCATTCCGCAGACGACGGCGCAGGCGAGAGCGGAAGAGCGCAATCGCACGGGAGGTGAGGCGACTCGAGACTCCAAGGCGAAGATGAAGCGCCGAATGGCGCGACGCGAGGAAAAGAAGAAGGGGTCTCGACACACGTCGGCGGGCATCGTCATCGAAGCCGCCACGCTCAAGGCGGTGGAAAAGGCGAGCGAAAAGGTGTTGTGGGGAGTCGGCATCACCACTCCGTGGCTGTATTACATGAGCATCGGATCCATCTTCCCAATGCACTTCGAAGACTACGCGTTCGCCTCCGCCAACGTCATCTTGACGCGACCGGATTCGCAATCTGCCGTCGTGTGGTACAGCATTCCGCGTTCCGATTTGTACGTCTTGCACAAGTACCTCCAAGAGTTGCTCGGCGACAAGTACTCGCTGGACATTCTCGAGATGCGCAAATTATGGCTCAACCCGGCGCGAATCGAGGAGTGGAACGCCAAGAGGAAACCGGGAGAGCCGAGGATTCACGTGTACAAACACGTCCAAGGACCGGGGGATTACGTCGTGACGGATTACGGTTCGGTGCACTGGGGCGTGAATTTGGGCGATGGCTGGAAAGCCGCCGTCAATTTTGCTTACATGGATTGGAAACCGGCGGCTGAGGAAGTCGACGACGTGTACAAACGACTGGAAGATGAGACTGGTCTCGTCAGACATCATCGATCCTGTCCAAGATTTCATTTGTTGCACGATTACTTTTCTGAGGAGCGCATGCGCGATCACGTCGAGACGAACGGCGACAGCACGCTGTGCTCCCCACCACGGAAATAATTTGATACAATAGTTTGTAGTATAAAAGCTGTACAGATGTGTACGTTTAAAGAGCACAAAGAAGACGAAAAACGCCGACGAGCGTCACGCCGGCGGCGGACGGGAGGCAATCGTCTCGGGATGGTTCGGATTGAACACGGAAACTGGCGTGAAATCGACGTTGTACCCTTCCTTTTTCAACTTTGCGACGTAGAATTCGGGGAATTCAGACTCGAGATCCGTCCTCGTGTCCGGAACTTGCACGGGTTTGTCCGACAAGTAGAGCGGGTCGCGAAACGAAATGTTCAACCACGGCGTCGGATCGAGTCTTCCATCAATCATCGCGCGCAGGAACGCCTGCCACGATCCACGACCGAGGGTCAGATCGATTTCATCTCGAACCATTTGCGTCATCACTATTCGCTTGTGCCCCTTGACCGTGCTCAAATCGATCCAGTTCGCCTCGTCGGCTTCGGCGATAATCTTCAGCCAGTGCTTGATGTGACCGACGCCCTCCGAAATCGCCAACCGTTCCTCGATACTTCGCGAGACGACGAGCGCGGTGGCGTGACCATCTCTCGGATGTTTTCCTTGCGACAGATACAGTTCCATCGTGACGTGTTCCTTGGATAATCCTTGTTCATGTCTCCACCATCCCCGCGGGACGTAGAGGACGTCGCCGGGCTCGAGGACGAAACACAGTCCTCGCACCGACGAAAACGCGGGTGTTTGCCCGTAATTGACGTCGTCGAGATCCACCATGCTGTATCCATCGTACGGGTGCGCCACCGGATACGGATACATACCACTGAACGCGTGCTCGGGAGAAATCAACAAGACGCGTCGGCGTCCGCGCACTTGCAGGTGCATGCAATCTTCCAAGACATACCTCGCCGGCGCGAGACTATCGCGCTGACCGGCGACGAGTCGCATCGACGTCATCTCACCGAACCGTTGCGCGCGCAAGATCGAGTCGAACCACGTCCAATCGACGCCCTTTTGAACGTCCTCGACCGCTTCGCGCGGAAATCTCGCGTCGAACCGTCGAGTATTCGGGACGAAACGCGCGTCATCCGCCTCCTCTCCCGCCGTCTCTTCCTCCTCGTCGCATCTCACCGAATAAATCTCCGCATCGAATAAGATTGATTTCTCGCGCCAACTCTTCGCGCATCGCGCGAAATCCTTGAACGAGCACCGCATCTTTTCCGTCTCGGGTTCTCGAATGCGAAAGTATGAATCACTCACGTTTTTGTCGTCGTCGCACCGCACGAATTTATGTTCCCTCGACGGACACATCAAACACTCCCACTCCTTCGTCCCCAACCTCGACCCCGTTCGTTCGAAATCGCTCCACATCGTCGTCAATCCCTCGAATCTATCCGCGCGTCTCGTCGTCCTCGTCCTCGTCGTCTCGTCGTCCCCCGTCGCCCGCGCGCCTCGCAACGCCGTCGGTTCATTTCGCATCATCCTCTTCGCCGTCTCTTGCCACTCCCGCGCCGACATCGTTCGACACTCTCGCACCGCATCACCCTCCATCGCCATCGTCGCCATCGACGTCGGAAACCGCGCCGGCGGATCCTCCTCCTCGTCGTCGTCGTCTCGCGCGTCGACGCGAAACACGTCTCGAAGACTCGACGTCCTCGTCGTCGTCATCATCGCGCCTCCATCCTCCGCCACCGTCGCTCGTCGCCGTCGCTCGCGCACGACCCCTCGTCCGAATCGTCCACCCGTCGACGCCGTCGCGCGCGTCGCCGCCGACTCGTCGTCGTCGTCGTCGTCGTCGTCGCGTCGTAACGCTCGCGCGCCATTCATCGCAAAAGTAACGCTCGCGTCGCGTCTCCGAGGGACGCGACCGCGCGACGACGACGAGGCGCGCGCGTCGAATCACTCGTCGTCGTCGTCGAGCGAATCGTCGTCGTCGACACCGTCGTCGTCTCGACCGTCGTCGTCTCGAGCGCGGTCGTCGTCGAGCGCGTCGCGCGCGCGCGGGACGGACGACGATTCTGTATCGTCGATTTACGGTCACCGATAGGGTATTCATGATCACCATACGGTACTCGTTGCCATAGTGTGTGTATGTGACTCGTATGAGTCGTGCACCCGCGCGTGCCCATCGCGCGCGACGACGACGACGGCGCGCGCGCGGTGGCGGGTGAGAACGCGGCGCGCGCGCGTGGGTCCCGATTCGATGCGCGCGGTGGTGGCGCTCGACCGCGCGAGCGCGTGAGCGGGGGCACGGGGCGCGCGCGCGGGCGATCATCGTCGTCGACCGTCGTCATCGTGCGCCATGCTCGCGGGACGCGGGAGAGCGTCCGATCGAGGGAGGGGGCGAGGCGTGCGGAGAGCGCTCGCGTGCGTGTTGGTGGTCGTGTTGGTGGTCGTCGCGCACCGCGCGCGCGGTGCGTTGCGAGGGCGGACGGCGGCGCGGACGACGGCGAGACGGTGGGGGCGCGGGAACGCGACGACGCTCGTGTGGACGACGGATCTTCACGCCGGACCCGTCGGGTGTGAAGTCTCCATGTTTTCGAGTCTTGGGGTTGACGTCGAGGCGAAGGTTGATTTTGAGAATTGCAAACACTTTCACACGCGAGATGGCGCCGACTTGTGCGCGTCGAGGTGGAAAGACGCGGGCGGACTTCGACGCGACGGCGATTTGGGGTACTCTCTCGATCCCCGTCCAAACAACACGCGGAAGCGATTGTACGAACACTACGGCGAAGACGCGCGCTTCGCGGCGTCAGATGTCGTGTTTTGCTCGCATCCAGCCGCGAACTGTGAAATCTACCTGCCCTTTGACAAGTCGATTTTGGTCTATCTGTCGACGCGGCTTGAATTCGGAAGGCACGACGAGTACGTGTGGTGGCGTCGTCCGTTGATGCGACCAGACGCGCGCGACCGTTGGAGAGACTGGGTGCGTGATGTACAAACGATCGCGCGCTCAAAGTCAAACTTGATCGCGGCGAATAACTTGTACGACGTCAAGTATACGGAATACTTTACGGGCGTCGAGACGAAGTACATTCCGTCCTGGTGCGGGGAAGATCCCGACTTCATGAGTCACCAGCTTCGTTATGAACCACAAAGATTGGAAATCGTACTCACACCTTACAGACTCAACTTGGAGTTCTCGCGCGAGGACGTTCCCGAGAAGGGTTGGCCGAGTCATCGCCACAAGTCCCGCGAGAGTCCGTTGAGACACAAACTTTTTGACGACTTACACGCGCTCACTCGTACGAAGGGTGATGATAATTTCAAAATTATCGACATGAAAAGCGCGTTCCCGCGAAACGGAAAGTTTAAAAGCGTGCACGACTTTCGAAACTTTCGAGCTGTCGTGCTGATTCCGTACCAAGCGTCGACGATGTTCTTCTTCCAGCTGTACCGGGCGGGCGTGCCCATGTTCGTGCCGTCAAAGCAACTATTGGTGAAATGGGTCAAAGAGCACCGTCTATTGTGGGAGGTATCGTATGGTGATCCCGAGCGTTTGAACGACTCGATGCATCCCAACCTACCAAACCCAAACAACTTTGACGCGGAGAGCAGAGAAAAATGGATGGAATTCTACGACGTGTATCAGACAGATATTTTCCCGCACATATTATACTTTGACGATTGGAAACATGCTATAGAACTCGCCAAGACGACCGACTTCAAAGAGGTTTCCGCAAACATGAATCGACACAACATGAATGAGTTTTACAGAATTCAAGGCGTGTGGCGAGACATCTTTGCGACGATGGCGTCGAATCGGCGGAAATCAAGAATGGACGATTTTGCAAACATCAATGATGCGCTGGCGTATCGTTACAATTTACCACCTCTCACATTTGAGGAGGAATCGACGCGATTCACTTTCCCTCATCTAGGATGGGGTTGACAGAGTCGCTCCCTGCGCGTGTACCGCGGCCGATACATGACTAGAACTTTCTATGTAGCCATGTTGTGTCGCATGTAGGACACAGCCCTAGATTCTCTATGATTGCACACCCACGACGCGAGCGTTCTCTTTGCGCGTAATAACACACGATTGCTCTGTTGTCTCGTTCCATAGTGAGACTCATACTTGGCGCAGTTGATGCTGCCGCGTCTGTACGCTTTCCTCATGAGGTGAATAGCCAACCCGTGATTGTGCGCGCTTGCCGGCCGGTCCTCTCGCTGCGCCACTTTTTCCTGCCCCTGATGCAAAGCGGTCACCGTCTTCGTGGCATCTATGACGTGCAAGTCCATGAAAATGGACGCGAGCGACAACACGACGTTGTCCCATCTCCAATTTCCAACGATGAACGGAGGAATATTGCGTAAATACTCTGCATCACGCGAAGGTAGAACGAAATAATCGATGGCCCCCCCACCGTCTACCGGAAATTCGCACACCTTTGTTTCTAATTCTTCCCAGTCGAGCTCTCCCTGCATGCGAGAAACCTCTCCTCCCGGCGCCGGGACGTTTCTTCGCCTTCCCACCATAAAAAATCGGTCGTGTTCGCGTTCTATCGCCGCCAGAGTATCCAAAAAGTCACTGAATATCAGTATATCACCATTAATGTAACCGACGTGTTTCGTCTGCGTCGCATCGAGTAACGTTTGAAATATGCACTTCATGGTCGGGGCGCGATAAATCGGGTCGACGCACGGCGCGAGCCCGAAACAGCGCACGCCGGCGTGCGTCGACGGAACTTGGTCGCACATCTCGCCTCGATCCACAAAAACTACGATATTTGCAACCCCAACGACTCGTTTCAGACCGTCGAACGCGTTCAAAACCGCGCGGTCGTTCGCCGTGCGTCCGCTCCACTCCGTTCCCCGGATCACCGTGCCCAACGTCACGCCGGCGTCCGCCTCGGGTTTCCCAGTCGAAGGCGATTCGGACGCGCTCGCCGCGCGGTGCCTCGTTCGCGCGTCGCACGACGCCTTCGACCCTCCATCACCCTTTCGATACGCGCGCGCGTTCACCCAAAGCGCGCACAGCGCGCACATCCGCACCACGCGCGCGCGCCACGTTCGACCGACGACGAGCGCGCGCACCGCTCGCTCGCGCTCCCGCCGACGTCCACCGTCCCCTCGCTTCCCGACGCGCGTTCGCACACCGCGCGGCGAACTCGCCGATCGCGGACTCCGCGGCGCCTGCGTCATGACTCGCGCGAGAACGAACGCGCGAACGCGCGCGCGCGCCCGCCTTGGAGCGCGCGAAACGAAATGAAATCAAAATGACATCTCCCGACGCGACGACGCCCGTCTCCACGACTCGCGTCGCCGGAGGGACACAATCGCGAAATCGGCGAGTCATGACTCAAGAAAACGACACCGACCACGATGAAACGACGATGCGGCGTCGCCTCGACGTCACAGGGCCGAGGGGTGTGTCTTCAACCCTAATGGCATGGAATGGATATTAATTAGTTCTATTTCTTCTTGAGTACAGGTATTTCTACCGGTAACACAATACTTCTAAGTGTTTCTACGTCTACGTCTGTCGCGAGTCGCGAGTCGCGAGTCGACGGGGACGTGGACGCGGTCGAGCGCATCGAGATCGCGGTTGGTGATTGGACAAGGCGTGTGAATGTATGTATGTATGTACGTACGTACGTGTGTATGGACGGTATGAACGGGGCGCGAGTGATGATGGACGGACGGATGGACGTGGACGGATGGATGGATGGATGGATGGGTGAAGAGGGAGCGACGCGGACACGATTCGACGGCGTCGGTGCGAGATCTCGTCGTCGTCGTCGTGTGCGGGGTGATGATCGTGGTGTCGATGCTCCGTCGCGGTCGAGCGGTCGTCGAGGCGGGGACGACGGTGACGTCGCGCGGGATGAGAGGTGTGGGCGCGCGCTCGGACGGCGATGGGGAGACGGTTGGCGCGAAAGACGACGGGATGATGCGGGGGGGGGGTCGACGCGCGCGGCCGTGTGCGACGGTGCGCGAGAGGGAGTGGGGATGTATGGATTGCGAGGATTGCGTCGGGCGGAGGATTTCGAACGGTTGGCGCGGGAGACGGTGCGAAAGTG
>Ga0181573_10000266_pt1 | contig 55179 bp, 26 predicted proteins | sample 101ome_25_FD_148643 | JGI IMG/M metagenome (GOLD analysis project Ga0181573, IMG submission 148643) | Coastal salt marsh microbial communities from the Groves Creek Marsh, Skidaway Island, Georgia - 101409BT metaG (spades assembly) | ecosystem: Environmental > Aquatic > Marine > Intertidal zone...
GTCGACTCCGAAGCGGCGGGCCCTTCGTCTCACGGCGAGGACGACGCCGGCGTCGACGATGGGCTCACCTCCCCTGTCTCGCTCTGGATGGAGCTCAGTCCTCCCCTCCATTGCGGCCCCGTCGTCGGTCTCGGCACTTGTGTTCGCCGACCCCTCGTCGCTGCCTGCTCTTCCCCACCCGGCGGCGGCTGCGAGGTCCGCCTGTGGAACTGGGAGTCGGGGTTGTGCGAGCTTGCCCGCGACTTCCCCGAGGAGGCCAGCAGCGTGGCCCTCCACCCCAGCGGTTACATGCTGCTTGTCGGATTTGCCGACAAGCTCCGTCTGATGACGGTGGCAATGGACGGCCTTCGCCCCGTCGCCGACTTCACCATCAAAGGGTGCCGCGACTGCCGCTTTAGCCACGGTGGCCACCTGATTGCCGCCGCCAACGGCACGACTATCCAAATCATCGAGACGTACACGGGCGCGTCCGTGGCCACCCTCAGAGGTCACCACGGTAAAATCACATCGCTGCTGTGGTCGACACACGACAACCGGCTTGTTAGCGCGGGCGCTGACGGCGCCGTATACGCCTGGACCTCGGTCGACTGGAGCCGGGACAAGAACTGCGAGTCAGTCCTCAAGGGGTGCCAATATCGCGCTCTCGCGGCGACGCCCGACGGGCGGCGTGTCGTCGCCGTCGGATCCGACAACAAGGTCAAGGAGGTCGACCCCGAGGGCGCCTTTGCCCATTTGGTCGACCTGGACGATGCGCCCACGGCCGTCGCGCTCCCCGATGGAGGTCGCCACCTCTTTGTCGGCACGGAGTCGGGCCGCATTCGCGCTCTTCGGTGGCCCCTGACGGGGGAGTTCCAGGAGCCCGATGCGGCGCCTCACGGCGGTGCCGTAACGCGCATGTGTCTTGCGGACGAGGGGCGCATTCTCATCGCATCGGGCGCCGACGGCGTCGTCAGCATTCACGACGTTCGCCAGGGATTCGACGCTGGTGCCGGTGGGGGGGCGCCGGGTCCCGCCGCGTTAACGGGCGGCGGCCTCCTGGGGTCGAGGGGCGCCTCTGTGGGCGCCTCAGGTGGTTCCGGCGCCGCCGCCGCCGCTGCTGCCGCCGCCGGTACCCAAGCCGGCCCCGTTTGGGCCGAGGAGGTCCTAGTGACGAGGGGAGACCTCGAAGACCAGCGGCGTCAGGCCTCCGAGCTCGAGCAAAAGCTCGCCGATAACGCCCTCTCGCACGAATATGCGCGCAAGCTCAAGGAAAATCACGCAAACGAGCGTGCCAAGGCCCTGACTCAGCGCTACACGTCGGAGCTTGAGGCCAACCGCGAAACCTTTGAGCGCGCATTGCAGGCGAGGAATGAGAGCGAGATGGCTCACGAGGCGGAGCTGAAGGAGGCGGACGAGGGCCACCAGATGCGGATGGCAGCGCTCGACAGCCGCTTCCAGGCGCGTATCATGCAGGAGGTCGAGCGGTGGCAGGCGCTGCAGGCTGACCGCCAGGCCCTCGAGCGCGGTTGGCGCGAGGCCCAGGCCACCACCCTCGCCGAGCACGAGCGCGTCGTCCGCGAGCTGACGGAACGATTCGAGGCCGAGCTCGACGAAGAGCGCGCTGCCATCGATCGGCTCAAGCAAGAGCGCGAGGAGATGCGTCGCGAGCAGGCCGAGGCTGAGCGGCAGATGCTCGAGGACTTTGACCACGAGATCGAGAACGTCCGCTCGGCGCAAGAGGCAGAGCTCGCCGCCGAGCGCGACCTCGGTCTCCGTCTCAAGGGCGAAAACGGCATCATGCGTAAGAAGTTCCAGCAACGGCAAAAGGAGATTCAGGACAAGTTGGAGGAGAAGGCCGAGATCGAGCGCAAGCTCCGCGACATCGAGGCCACCATTGCCGCCACCACCCGCGACAACCTCGCTGCTAAATCCGAGATCGATGGGCGCGACGCGGTGATTGTCGTCTCGGAAAAGCGCGCCTACGACGTGAGCAAGTCCAACCAGGAACTGGAGAAGCACCGGTTCGTCCTCGACTTCAAGATCAAGGACCTGAAGCGGCAAATTGAGCCCCGTGAGGCTGAGATCGAGGCCATCCGCAGCCGCATTAAGGGCATGGATGGCGACCTCGAGCGCTACCACCGGGGCAACGCGGCACTCGAAGTCCACCTCGGCGTCCTCCAGCGAGAGGCCGAGGAGGCCCAGGCGGAAGCCCTGCGCGGCCGCGCCGCCCTCCGCGAGCGTGGCCTCAAGCTTCGCCGTGTCCAGCACGACCTCAATGAGGTAGTCGGCTTCATCCAGGAGCCGCGGCGCCTGCGTGAATACGTACGTGACCTCTACCGGCGGCACGTCGGCTCCGCACACGTCGAGCGCGCCCGGCTTGACGCCGACGTTCGCGACGAGCACGCCCGGCAGACGTCCTACCTCAAGGGCGCCACTGACCGGCTCAAGAACGAGCTTAGCGCGCAGGCGGGCAGGGCCGCCCGGGACATGCGGGCAGGGGTGGCCGACAACCAGCAATTGATCAGAGAGCTCGCCGAATTGCGGCGGCAGGTCAAAGAACTCCGGGCTGAGCGGGCGCGGGCGGCAGCTGAGGGCCGGGCGCTGGCGAGCTCAACGGGTGGGCGCCGCGGCGACGGGCGGGGTGGCAAGCCAGCGCTCGACACCGGTTTGAGAAGGGGACCTGACCCGGCGCGGGTCGAGGAGGAGGAGGCCGAGCGGGTGGCGCTGGCGGCGCGGCGGGCCGAGGTCGCCGCCCAGACCCGCGAGGCGCGGCGCATGGTTGCATTGCTCGAGGCCGAGATGAACCGCCTTGCCCGACCTGACTCGGGCATGGCAGCGCGGCCGGGGTCGGCACGGCCCACGGTGCCCAAGATGGCGTGAAGACGAGAGGGTGAGAAGGGGGAAGCGAGGTTCACCTCGACGTTCCTCCTGCCGCCGAGGCTGGCGCCCGGCACTCGGAGGCCCCCTGTCGTCCAGTTCCTGATCCCGGCCGATGCTTCTGTGGACGGGCGGCGAACGACAGGTCGATGTCCCTTCAGGTCGTCGCGCAGAACAGCCACGAGTCCGTCGTCCAAGCTCTGATCTCGGAGCGACCGAGGAATAGACTCACTGGGTGGGGAGAAGAAAGGGAGGAAGAACGACAACGTTTAAACGAGCCGCATCGCTTGCAGATCCTAGTCCGAAGGGGCCCCTGCGTGCTCCACCGCAAAGAGCCGCGCCAGCGACGCGAATCCCACTTCGTCCCCCGCCCGGAGTAGGTTCCCTGCATCGCAGTTGAGCGGGCTGTCGGCTCCGCCCGCAGGGTCCCCCAGCAGGGCCACGACGGCCGTCATCGTCGACTGCAGACCCCATGCGGGGCTCCACGCCGTCTTGAGAATGTCCAAGCAAATCTCTCCCGATCGCCAGTGCACGTTCGGGTGAAAGCAGGGCGTGCAGAAGCGGACGGCGGGGGGAGCCATCGGGTAGGCGTTCGGGACCTGAATGGCCAGGCGGAAGGTGGCGCCGGCAAAGGGGGTGTCGGGGGGACCGTCGAGTTCGGCCGTCCACTTAAAGAGGCTGTCCTCGCTGGGGCTGAGACGGACGCCCGAGTCACCGGGGCCGTCGCGCTGCAGGCGACGGGGCAATACAAGGTAATTTCGGTCAAATTAAGGCGTTTTTGGTCAAAATTAGCATGCTGTCGATCTTTTTCCACTCAGGCTCTCGCCTGGATCGCCCGGAGTTCTCGCTGGAGGCGCTGAACAGCGCTCATTGCCCGTGCGGCGCGGGGACCGCCCCAGAATGCAGGCGCTGCGAAAAGAAAAAGTGGTGGTGGCTCAACAGGGGGCGGGGGTGGGGGAAAGAGAGCAGGAGCTGTCGCATCCGGCGAGGCGAGCGAGGCAAGCCAGCCGTGACGCACTGCGGGGAGCCGTACGATGTTCGCTCGCGGTGGGGCGTTTTGCGAGGAGTCTCGGGGCCTTGCGTTCGCGCTGGTCCTCCGTTGTGCCAACGCCGGAGGGCGGGCACGCCTACGCTGACGCATAACGCGTGCGTCACTTGCGCTACCCGTCCTCGCCAGAGTGCTCGGCCTCCTCCCGCCTGCCCGCGCCTGCCCCGACGCGACGCGATGACCGGGGCCGCTGGCTCGTCGTCGTCTGCCGCCGACCCCTTCCGCGCCAATCCCCCCCCCCGACCAGCGACATGGCTCGCAGCTCGCCTCATGGCGGGAAAGACGCTGCCCGAGGCTGAAGCAGAGGCCGCCGAGGCCGAATCGACGCTGTCTGGCGAGCTCAATGCTGCCCTCGCCGCCGCCCTCGCAGCCGCCCCTGCCGACGTTGCGGCGGCAAAGGACCTCGAGTGTCGCCTCGCCGCCCTGATCGCGTCCGCCGAGCCCGCAGCGGCCGCCGCCGTCGCGGTGGCGCGGGGGGCGGCTGACGCGACGGGTGGTCTCGGGCCTTTGGTTTCGGCACTCCGACGGGTGAGTCGTGGGAAGGGAGAAGGGGCTGGGCGGTGAGGTGTTGCGTTCGTCCGCTCTCGCGTCTTTTTTTGTCCACCCATGCCATTTCACTCCCTTTCCTTAGGCTGAATCCGCTCTCGCAACGCTTGACGGGGCAACCGAGGCTGCCGCGGCGCTCGGACGGTGTGCGGCCGCACTTGACGGAGGCGACGTGACTGCCGCTGCGTCGGCCCTCGCCGAGAGCGACGGGACCGGGGGAGCTACCGTCAGCCCCGCGATCTTGGCGCGTCGGGCTGAGCTTGTTCCCCGAGTTGCTGCCCTCGCTGGTCGGACACTGCGGGCGGCGGCTGAGTCACACGACGCCGCCATGGGCCGGGCCGCTGTGCGTGCCCTCGCAGCTGCCGACGGCGGCGTGGCCGAGGCCCTGCGCCCCGCAGCTGACGCGGTGCTGTCTCATCTCGCCCCCAAGCTGACAAGAACGGATCTCGCCGGCGTATCCGCGGCCGACGCGGCCGGAGAGGTGCTGACAGCAGCGGCGAACTGGGCGCGGGGGGTGGTCCCGTGGGCCCGTTCCGCTGGGCTCGGCCCCACCCCTGTCGCGGCTGCCCTCGCCATTGCCCTCCGCGCTCCCGCCGTCGCCGACGGGCTGGCGGCGGCGGCAGGGGCGGCAGCGTCGGTATCGGGTCCTGACGCGGTGGCGGGGCTGAGCCGGGTGGCACGTGCTGCCGATGAATTCGTCGCCATTGTCGCAGAGGCACTCCTCGAGCCAGATGACGACAAAGCCGCGACCACCGCCGTGACCGACTGTCTCTTGGCGGGGACCCTCTTCGCGCTGCGGGCCGCCAAAAGATACGGCATTGCCGAGGCTGCCGCGGGCGGGGCCGATGGCGACACTGAAACTGGTGTTTCCAATTCCATCGTCATCGTCAAGGCTCTGCCAACATCTCTGCCCGCCGCAGCGCTGAGGGCTGCAGCGCGGTGCCGGGAGGCGACGGGCCTCACCGAGGCGGGCGTACTCGTCGCGGCGACGGATGCTGCCTTCACTCGGCGGCTCGACGCGGCGGCCACGGGCCTCTCTCTCCTCGATCCCGGCGTCAACGACATCTCGGCCGTCGAGGTGGCTCGCCTCGCCGCTGCAGCGCGGGCCGCCCCGGACGCAGTACGAGCCGCTGCCGCCGCCGTTGCCGAGGCCGTCTCTGCCGGAGCCATTGCCGTTGGGGCCGCTGCGGCGGGGCCGCTTAAGTCAGCGGGGCTTTGGGGTCTTGCCGCGCGCGTGAATCCGCGTTTCGCTGAACGCGTCGCGGGATTTGCCACCTGGAACGGAAAAGAAGCATCGTCGCTGCTGCCTCTGTCGGCCGCTGCGGCGGAGCGGGTCGCGACGGCTGGCGTCGAGACGGCGGCGCGTATGCTTGCGGCTCCGGCCATTGCCGCTGTCGAATCGGGGGCGAGGGCGGCTTGGAGGAAGGTTGAAGGGGGAGCCCCTGACGTGCTCGGTGGTCTCGACACGCACCCCGCGGAATGGGCAAGCGAGATGGGAGACGCGCTGCTGTCGTTGCCGGCGTCGCTGGCGGTCGGTGGCGCTGCTGATGGCGACACCGACGCTGAGACGGCCTCGCTCGTCGCCCGTGCCGCAGCCCTAGCCGCCGATGCCGCAGTGACGGCCGCACAGGCGATGATGAGCGAATTTGATTCTCATACGGCGCACCCTGGAGGACGTGATGGGAAGGGAGGGCGGCGGCAAGCAAGAGCTGACTTGACGTACCTGGCGAGTGTGGTTGAGGCGCTGGCCCCGATGGATGGGGCGACCGTCGTGCGACTGCGGGACGCCGTGGCCGTCTGCGAGTGACGTGATGAGGATAAGAACAATAGCATTTTGATTATATGGCAGATGGCTATCGATCCTGTTCGTCACCCTCGTCGTCCCCGCCATCTCCCCTGTCCTCCTCGTCCCCCGACCCGCTCTCAGGGCCGTCATCGGAAAAGCTGTCATTGTCACAGTCCGAATCAGCGCCAGACCCGCTCTCCCCTTCCACTGGGGCAACTTCGGTCTTTTCCTTTTCCTGTTCCTTTTCCTCCAGGGCCAGTCCCACAATCACGGCTCTTCTCGTCGATTCCGCCGCGTCAGCAGCCTCGGCGGCCGCCCGCGCCGCCGCCTCCGAGGGCGTGAGCGTGGCGTTGTGGTCGGAGCCGCCGGGGCCACCGCCGGGGCCGCATGGCGATACACCCGACACTGACAGCGGTACCCGCGGCGCATCGAGGGCGTCGACGGAGACCGCCTCGACGGCCGAGAGGAGGGCAGACCCGCCCTGCGCGGCGACGAGAATGCGGCCGCAGACCTGAGCAGAATGGGGGGGAGGGCGGGGTTTCGGCGAGGGGGTCGGACAGGTCAGACCGGCCAGGCAGTGCCGCACCCAGTCGTGTATCTCGCCTGGTGGGTCCCGTCGAGTTTCAGCGCCCCCCCGCCGTCGGTGAGCACAACGACGACTTCGCTCCCGTCCCGCGCCACTGCCACTGCACCGCGCCGGCCGGGCAGGAGCCGCCCGTCGTGCTCGACCCCGAGACTCACAGCTGCCGACCCCACTGCCGTCGACCCAGCCAGGCGCAAACAGTGCCCCCGAGTCACTCGGTGGATGACGGGCATGGCGCGTGAGCCCTTCTTGTCCTTGGTGTCTACGTTCTTACCGTAGGAGGCCGCAGCCTCGACAAGGCGACGGCGGCACAGGGCAGCTGCCGTTGGGACCACGTCGGCAAATAGCTCCAGCACCCAAGCTCCCTCGAGCGGTCCGCCCCCGGCGCCTCCGCGTTCCGCCGCTCTCGTCAACGTGACGACGAGGTGGGGACGGGACGGGTCGTGGTCGGGCAGGGGCGGGCACGCAGCGGCGGCGGCGGCGGCGGAGGACGACGCACCGGCGGCGCGGGACGTCGTTGCGGGGTGGCTGCCGGTGGCCAGGAATTCGTCCATGTCCTTCCGCAGATCGGCCTGGTGGGTGAAGGGGAGAGGGGGGGGGGGGGCGTGGGTCGGGCGGGGCGACCGTGGGTCGGTCGGCGCGACGCTACGTCGGCGCGTGGGCGCGTCGGCCTTCCCCAACGCCGGGGGCAGGTGGCGGGTGGCGGCAGCCGGGACCCAATGTCCCTCGCGGCGACACTCACCGCGGTGGGGTGGGACCGTTTCTTCTGCCTGTGCGCCTTGGCGACCGGCACGAAGCGCGTCATGACGAACGCGCGGTCGAGCGCGACGCTTTTCTGAGGTCGACGCCGGACGGACGACGCAACCTGGACAGACTGTAGGCGACACCTGGGTTCCCGGTGCTGTATCTCCTCCCCCGAGCTTACTCTGCGTGCGAGAAACACGAGCTGCAGGGGTCAGGAACCGCGGTCGAGCTCGAAAACGTTTTTGCAGAGTGGATGGCATTTGAGGCGGCGAACGCCGGCTGACCTATTACCCCGCCACGGCTGCCGTGGCTCCACAACCCGTTGGGGCGGTGGAGTTTGCGCGATGGCTCTCGCCCTACCCCCCGCCCTCATCAAGCTGGTGCGAGTCCCTTCGGCCGAGGAGGCTGCAGGCGCGCCGGGGCTGCCGCCGCCTCAGCCACGTCATCCCGTCCACCTGCCGACCACCTCCCCCCCTCCCCGTCCCAGCCGCGAGGCCGCGCCGCTTCTGCCCCAGTGGCTCCGCGTCGCCGCCGGTCTCCGGGCTTTTTCCGTGGCTCTCGGCTACCTGAGTCCGAAGACGCTCGGAAAACGCGTCTACGACACAAAGACGCGCGAGGGCGAGCGATGCCACTGGGGCGGGCGACCGCCGGACTTCTGACGCCCCACTTCCGGCCCCTCCCTCCAGCCCTCGTCTCGTCCCCATCTCCGTCTCATCCAACCCGACCATCGACCGCAGCCACCCCGCTACAGTGCCGCACCTTTGCCACCTGGACCCTCACCAGTTGCATGCTGTGCGCATTGTGCGCCGCCCACCCCGCCAGCAAACCCCTCTACGACGCCACGCTGGGAAGCTTCGCCATCGCTTTTGGACACTTTGTGCTAGAGTGTTTCGTCTACGGTACCGCGCGCAAGGGTGCCGTGACCCCGCTGATCATCTCGTCGCTGTCGCTGACTTGGATGGTGCTAGGGCGTGGGGTTTACACATTCGCGTGACTTCGCAAACGACGGCAGCGGACGTGCCACGTCTACACAGAAAGTCCGTGACGATTGGACACTGTCCCATCTACTCATAGACTAGCCGCCTTATCGCTCTCACAGATCCAGGAGCCCCCCCACCCCGCCTCCCACTTCGTCCAGCCCGAGTCCCAGCTCGGCGAGGCTCGCCGCCGGCGCCGCCGCCCGCAGCGCAGCCCGGCACCCCTCCCCCCCAAGGCAGGGCGCATGGACGATGATGTCGTAGCCGTCTGCCTGCGCTGAGCCTGCCGCGCCCTCCGTGCCGTCCTCCTCGGACGCGGCGCAGTCGATCCGCGCCGTGGCCTTGCCGACGTCCACGGGGAGCGGAAGCCTCAGCGCGCCCAAAAGCCGCCCCCCCTCGAGTGACACCTCCAACGCGTCGACGCCCCCGAGCGTCACTCGGAGCCGCCGGGCGGCGACGGCGGGGTCAATGTCAGCTGGGAGCCGCAACCGAGCCTCAATGGCCTCGCTGGGGGGTCCTCCGACGGCGACGGCCATCGGCGCCCCCGTGCGCGGCGGCGTGGGCGTCGCATTGGCGGCACCGGCCGATGTCACGCCGCCGGACGACAAGGCAGGCTTGCGTCGCGGCTCGCTCGCCCCCGTGGCTGGCTTGTCTGCCCGAAGCGCAAACGACGGCGCTCCATCCCTCTCTGCCACCGGCGCAGTCTCCCCCTCCGCCAACCCCGACGACAACTCCTCGATCATCGGCGTCGCTTTCCCCCCCCCACCCTTCGCATAAGGAGGAAGCGCTAACCCGTCCGGCCCGACCCGGCGTCCCCCCCCGTCGACGCCTTGGCCCGCTCCCATCCCCCCCTCGTCACCCGCCGCCTGCGGAGGCCCCCGCCGCAATCGTTGGGCCTGCACCTCGTCGCCCTTGTAGGTGAGTTTGGGTAGTTTGAATCGGGGATCGGGGTCGCAGCCGTGCTTCTTGGCGGCCCATCCCAGAGAGAGCTCGCAGAGGAAGCGCTTGAGGGGACGGCACCCGAGTCGACCTGAGCCGGGGGGACCTCCCTGAGGGAGAGAGTGAGCGAGAGAGAGAGAGAGAGGTAGAGAGAGAGGAGGGGGGGAGGGGAAGAGATGAAGACAGGAGGGGGGTGGGAGGAAGAAGGCGTGGGCGGATACGATGCCCCGACCCCCCCCCCGACTGTTGACCCGCCTGCGCCTCTCGTGCCACGTCCAGGTTGAAGACGACGTCTGCGACGCCGCACGGATCCCCCCTCCGATCCAGATCGCGCCTCAGGGGGCCCATGGCCAGGGGAAGGCGAAGGACCTCGCTGTTAAGGCTGTCGTCGCCGTCGCTCCCCACCTCCTGTGCTGCCAAGGCGTCCAAGACCTCGGGGGGAACGCCCGGTCCGCTCCACGCGCCCGCTTTGGGGACGTGCTCGGATCCGCACACGTTGAGAAATAGACTGCGAGGGGGGTGGAAGGAGAGCGGGGTGATGGGGGGTCGACGTGGGTCGTCGGGGCGTGCCTGGACGGACCGTGAGCGGCGATGGCGATGGCGCAAGCGGCGTCGCAATGCGAACGATGACGACTCGCCGGCGTCCGTCTCGTCTGTCCGTCGTCTTGACCACGAAGATTGGCTCGGGCACGACGTCTACTCCATCGTCCCTTGGGGGGCCTCCGGGCCGGAAAGGCGGCGCGCCAGGGGCGCGCGCTATGCCAGCGAACGGGGACGTGGGAACGGCACCGGCGCTCAACGCTCCGTCTGGGTCCCCCCCGACTTGTTTGGCCAGCCGGGCCAGTTCCCGTAGTTCATCTGGCACGTCCGGATCCGTCTCGAAGTTGCCGCCTCCAGCCTCGTACATCTGCGGCGGAGGATGGGGGGGTGGCCAAGGGTGAGCTGGCGGGCTCGGACGTGGCAAGACCTGCGACCGGCGCCCCAAGCGGCGCGGCGCGCGGTCGGGTACCACCCGACCGCGACGAAGACGAAAGGGCGCTGGCGTGTGCGCGACCGCAACTAACCCCGTGCAGCGTCGATCAACGGTGCTTCGCCGCTCGTCGCCACCGGCGGAACACGCTGACGAGCCTTCGCCAGCACGCTGCGGACGAGCCGGTGTCGGCGCCGGCTGGTGGCTTCGAGGGAGCTGGATGCGGCTCAGGGAGGAAACTAGGCGCGCAACGACGCACCTGAACCATCTGGAGCACCTCGTTTAGCGAAGAGAGCGGATCTCCGCTCTGTTCTCCACCAGAGGCGCTCATTCCAGTGGGCCCGCCGCGGCCCGACGGGGCTGCGGGGTCCAGCATTTCCCGGACGGCCATCCTTTGGGGTGGGAGATCGGTATGGGCGGGGTTGGAGCGTGGGGTGCCTCCGGTATTCTGCCTCTCGCCTTCCACTCATGTGATCGCCACAACCTCAGTCTCGTCCTCTTCGACCCCCCGAGTATCTCCCCGCAAACTTCGCTGCTCATGCCTGGATCGACGACCAAAGCGGTCATGGTACCTTCCACGGAGCGGCGTCGAGGTGGTTGCGGGCGCAGGACGGCGTTCCGCGTCGCAACAGGCTTCGCAGTTGCCGGAATGTCCAAGTTTCTGGTCCTTGGCGCTGCGATGATGGCTTGGCGCGTCATTACAGTGCCTTCAACGACAGCTCAGAAGGAAAGTTAATCAAGATGGACCATTCACGGGCAGGTTAGATCCCGAACGGCTCCGGGAGAGGGCACGGCGCAGAAGACGCGCCGAGGCCAACCCCCACCTTGTTGATCCCCAGATCGTCGACTGCACCGACGTCTCTCCCCCCGGAGTCGACCTCACCTGCGCCGAGCAGCGCTCCCTCGGCAAGTGCTCTGAGTCGTGGATGATTGATGGTGGCTTCTGTCGCACCGAGTGCCGCCTTGACGGGTGCGACCCCGCATGTGATCCTGCGCCCCTCGGAGACGCCCTTGTGGCGCGTGGCGCGGGCCTCTGGGCTGAGGTCATGCAGGCGACAGGGCTCGACCCTATGCGTCTAGCCCCGGGAGGCACTCTTCTGGCTCCATCGGACGATGCCGTCGAGTTCTTCGCCGCGGCCTACAACGAGGCATACGCCGACGCCCCCACCAACACCACCAGTGCGGACCACCGCCAGTCCCGGCCCCGGTCCCTCCTTCAGGTAGCTGCCAGACGGTCCCCCCGGGAAATCTCTCGGACCCCCACGCCTCCCAGGCCAAGCGAGTCCCCGTTCCTCCCTCTCCTTGTCCCTCCTCCTTCCCCTCTGCTCGTTGGAGGGACGGGAGGATGTCCGGTCGAGTCTCGAGGGGAGCTGTAGCAGTGCCCACCTGGGTGACGACCCGACGTACCTCAGCACGCCTCTCCCCCCGCAGTCGTCTCAGCGCACGACGCCACGCCGACCGCCGTCAACCAGGTAGAGGCGATCGAGGCCGTCGAGGCCCCCCGCCCTCCTAGCCCCGGCCGGTTCTCCCCCGCTGTGGCCGCCCTCCTCAACGCCGATCCCGAGCTCCTCGCCGCGATGGTCCAGTTCCACGCCCTGCCCTCGACGTCCGACCTCGCTGTCGGGCTGGACGCTACCGACCAGCCGACAGCCCTCACTGGTCGATCCGTCGCAGTGCTGCCGGGACGGACCATCGCCGTGGCGGGACCGCTAAACTCAGCCACCGTTGTCGCACCGACCGAGGGGTTGGTCGAGCGGGTTTGCGCCCTGGATGGGGAAACGGACGATCGGACAGCGCTGCGAGTGGTGGACGACGTCTTGCTGGCAAGCAGGGCTGGGGGGGGGGAGGGGGGGGTCGGTTGCTGTCAGTGCCGCCGCCCCCGCCGAGTTAGGCCAGAAGGCGGCTCCATGGAATCCACGACCGCCAAACGTCAAACCTTTGTCTCACCCATCCCGCCCCTCTCCCCACCCCTGGCAGGTTGGTCCGACTCTCGCTGACTTTGTCCCCGTTTTGGCCGAGGCTGACTGCGTGCCCACTGCCGATGTCTCCATTGAGGCCGCCGTCGCCTCCCTCCCCTCCGACTTTTCCGTCTTCCGTGCCGCTCTGGGCCGCACTCGGCTTGTGCGGGAGCTGAGCCGGCCTGGGACCCGGTCGACATTATTCGCCCCGGACGATGCCGCCCTCTCAGCGTGGCTCGCTGCCGCTGGATTCAAGTCAACTGACGACGTTCCCCTCGGCGCCCTGGTGTCGGTCCTGCGGGCCCACGCCGTGCGGGGTCGGGCGCTAGACGAGACCGCCCTCCGCGGTTCGTCAGACTTCGTGAACCTCGCCCTCGAGCCTCTGAGCGTCGACGCAGGGCCTGTTGGGTCGACAGGGGCGCTTTCGATCGAGGCGCTGACGGCCACGGCTGAGGTTGTGGCGCCCGAGCTGCATGACGGGTGCGACGCGGTGATCCATGGGATTGACGGCGTCCTCATCGCACCTCCGGCCGCCTCGGGTTCCGCGTTCGGCTCCACTGCCTCAGTGCTGTCGTCGTCCACCGGCTTTGTGTCGTCCCTGCCAGCCGAGACGGGCTCGATGTCGACGACAATTGAAACAAGTGGGCCTGGCGTCCCGGGGTCGTCGTCTGCAGTGGCGGCCGAGGTGTGCCGCACACTGGAGGCCGTACTCCGCTTCGAGCCCCGGCTCCGCCGGCTCAGCGACGCCCTCGCCCGTGCCGACCCCGGCATGGCCGCTCTGCTCCTCTCCCCAACCGAGGGGGCAGCGCCGCTGACCCTCCTCGCCCCGACGGACTCCGCTTGGGACACTCTTTTCTTCCTCTACAACGCCACAGAGCCGCGCTGGGACGAGCCTTGGAAAGCGAGCGAGAGACGAGATGGAATATGGGAGCGGGGCGGAAGAGCGTTCACCGTGGACCGCATAGCTGCCCGACCCCACCGCCACCTTTTCCCCCTATTCATCCCGCAGCTCCTCGACGACACTGCTGCCCTGACCCGCCTCCTGGCCGCACATGTGCTGGTCGAGTCGGTCCCCTCTACCGCTCTGGTCCGTGGTGCCGCATTTCCAACTGCCCTTGCCGGCCCTGACGGAGGACCCCTGTTGGTGTCGGTCGACGTCGTCCGCGAGACAGCGTCGCGGTCGCGTGCCGAGCTCGTCTCCGCCTCTGGGGTCGTCGCCCGGGTCGTTCCGGGCGCCACCGACATTGGCGTCTGCGGCAACATCACCGTTCACCTGGTTGACGGGGTCCTCTCCCCGGACCCGCTGGACGAGACTCCGCTCCTGCGCGCTGCGGTGGCTGAGGCCGTCTCCCTTGGGCGCCTTCCGGAGACAGCACTTGAGGGCCTGGCGGAGGCGTCGCCTGAAGACCTCGCGGGATTGCTCGGCATGCCGCTAGCCATGACACGGGGGCGCGAGGTTGGGGGGCGCCGCCCGGAGCCCGTGGGACCCGTCCCAACGTCCGCAGCCGAAGCCATTGTAGCGCCCAATGAGGCCCCCGCTGGAACTCCCCCAAACGAGCGCGACGTGCTGGCGCTGCTTCGCGGCGGGCGGGGCTGAGGGGGAGGGGGTGGTTGTTGGGTTATAGTCGGTTCATAGACTTGTAGCCGTGCGGTTTGTTAATATCCCCTCGTCGTCTCGGTTAGTTGGCCGCCCGCGCCAAGCGGGTCTCAGCGGCTGCCGCCCGCCGTGCCCTTGCCTCGTCCGCCGGCGTCGTCGTCGTCTCTGGCATCGCATGCGCCGCGATGACAACGGGGTCCTCGAGGGGCAGCATCGCCGCCCGCGGGATATCGCGCGGCGCTGTCACCACGGGCACCGACCCCTCTGCTGCCCTTAAAGGGCAACCTGGCGCGTCGGGCAGCGCAGTCAGTGGCAGCACCTCCATCTCCTCCTCCCCATTCCCCCCTCCTGCCCATAGGGCGAGCCCGCCCCCACCACCTCCCGACAGCAGATCGACCACCTCAGCCGCCGCCACCGATGGGGGCGGAGCGGCTGCCGTCGCCGCGCTGGACCCTGCCAGCTCGGCCCCCACCCCGCCCTCCCTCCCGCTCCCCCCTGGGGGGTCGGCCAGTTCCACAATGACCCCCCGGGGCATCGCGCCACCCTTGGGAGGGGACCGCGAATCGAGTCCGTGGTAGGCCGCGAGGGCGTGGGTGAGAAGACGACTGTAGGGGTTGGGCTGGGGGAGCAGGGCCGCCCGGGGGGGGGCGGAACTGGGGCAGGAGGAGGGGCCGGTGTCTATGGGATATCCCCCCATCCCTCCCTCTCCTCGGAGCATCGCCCCCGCCCGCGCGACGGGCCGCTCGAGCCGCGCGAGCATTGCCGGGTCGGCCCCGCGCAAGGCCGCGCGCTGCGGGCGGGGCAGGCGGCGCCAACGGCCGAGGGCGTCAGCTGCGGCGCGACTGGCGTCGGCCTCGGTGGGCGTCGCCACGGTCGACTGGGCCGAAGGCCCCGCCGCCTCGTCGCCGTAGACGTCGGCCGCGGCGTGGGCCGCCCACCGGCGCCCCCGCTCTGCCCGCCGTTCCTCTCGCTTTAACTCCTCCGCCGCATCCCACGCGCGCAGCGCCTCCCGCTCGGCGTCAGGGTCGACATGCATGAGATGGCCCCACGAGGGAAGAGCGTTGGCTGGCACCCCCCCCGCTGCCCCCGGGACCCCCTCGGCCGCGTGACGGTTAGCCGCCGTGGCAAAAGGGCAGGCCCGCCCCCCCCCAAATGGTGCGGGCTCGAACAGGGAGCGGGCGTCCCGGGCCGACAGTGGACCGGCCAGGTCTCGAAGGAGCCGGTCGTTCTGCCATCGGTTGCGCTTGCGCGCCCCGAGCGTCGAGGCGATGGCGTCCTCCAGTGCCCGCACCTCGGGAGCGACGCCGCGGGCCCACCCGCCGGTGGCGGTGCCAGCAGTGGCGGAGGCAGCCGACGATCCCTCAACGCCGAGGGCCAGGGCACGGAGCCACCGGCGCTCGAGGGCATCGCGCGGCTGGTGCGAATGGTGCCGGGCCGACGACGACCCTTCACGGTTGCCGGAGCCACGGCCCGTGTGGCGGCCGCCGATGGAAAGGTAGTCCTCCTGTCGAGCCGTTTGGGGGGGGGGGGAAGGGCCGGGCCCGGGTCGTGGGGAAAATTGAACGGTTCCATGATGGCACATCGAGATAGGAGGCGCCTCCTCGGCGAAACGGGGAGGGGTGGCCTCGGCCACGTTCGACACCGGCCGAGAATGTCATCGCCCACGTCTCACTCGCCAGAGGCGTTCCTCCCGGCATCAGCCACCTCAGCAGCGTAGGATGACGGTGCCCCCCTGTAACCTGGAGGCCCGCAGACATGACGACGAACGCCGAGGCCGTCGAAACCCGCCCGCGAGCGCCGAAAGCTGAGGGAGGCCGACCCTCGCGGAGTCTGCGCGTCTTTTCCTGGCCACTGGAGCGTCGCCGCCGCCCTATCGGAGGTAAAGTAGTTGCTATTCGGCACCAGCCCGCTCTCGGACCCTGAAGAGAGTGGTGCTCGGCTCGACTCGCGTTGGCCCCCTTGCGGCGATGGCCCCCCCGCATCGCCCGTCAGGAACCTCCGACCCCCCAGCGAGCGAGTTTCCGCGTCCATGCTGGTCACAAACAGCGTGACGAAGCCGGCTCGTGGGGCCGGCGAGTGTGTTGGAAGAGGCAGCAGCGCACGAGGAGGCGCGCTACCATTATGGCGTGGACTGGCCTCTATCGTCGAAGATCCGGACCTGCGGATATATGTGGCTCACGATGTCACGGGCGCGCGCCCGCTTCGCATCCCAGCGCGTCTGACGAGGCGCAGGGAGACTGGCCGAGGCGGCGCGGTGCCGGAACGCCCCCTCCGTCCGCGGCTAGGGCCGAGACCCTTAAAGCGTCGCATTTCTCAATTTTTTGATGCATTATCCTCAGAAAGAGCCTATGAAGCGCGCTATACTCTCTCCCGATCGGACTTGAGGCCGGGCGTTTGGGGCGGCGTCGGCCGCCGCGCCGATAAAATGCGGCGCGGACCGTCCCGTCCGTTCGCGACATCGCTCCGTGTGAGAACGATATCGTACGCGCAGTCCCCGGTGCCGGGGCGCACCCCTAGTGCCGAGGAATATCGCCTAGTCACTGAGCCCATCGCCGAGCCCATCGCCGAGCCCAGCGCGGACCCCCACACCTAGCGCTGCCGATGACCCCATCGCCACCCTCACGACCCGACCCCCCCAGGCTCGACCCCCACCGCCCGGTCGTCCGTCGCCGCCCGCGCCGCCGCCAAGTCCACCTCCGGTGGCATGAAGACGACCCCCGACGCCCTCCGCGGATCCGCCCCCGCCCTGGGCCCACAGGACGTTGACGCCCTTGCCCATGATGTTGCCTGGAAGGCCAAGTACCGGTCTGGCCACGCCCCCCTCTCGTGGGGCACGCCTCAGGCCTACCAGGCCGCGGCTGCCTCCATCGAGGAGCGCCTCTTGGACCGGTGGGACGCCACGTTCAGCCATTTCGAGAAGCAGAACCCAAAGATGGCGAGCCAGGGCAGTGGGCGCGGGGTCAGGCACGAGCCCGCCAGCAGCGGCAGCGGCCGCGTCAGAGGCAGCTGCACTGTCACCGGCCCCAGCACCGGCATCAGCGCCAGCAGCGGCACCGTGCGCCCCTGGCGACCCCTCCTACGACCCCTCCGGCCCCGACAACCCCCCCCCCACTTCTCCCATCGGCAGGCCTACTACCTCTCCATGGAGTACCTCCAAGGGCGCGCGCTCGCCAACGCCGTGCGCAACATCGGGATGAAGGACGCCTACGCCGAGGTGCTCGACCGGTTCGGCAGCAAGCTGGAGGAGGTCGAGGACTCTGAGCGGGACCCGGGCCTGGGCAATGGTGGGCTCGGCCGGCTGGCGTCGTGCTTTTTGGACAGCGTGGCGTCGTGCGACCTGCCCGGGTGGGGCTACGGCCTGCGGTACAAGTACGGTCTGTTCAAGCAGATCATCCAGAGGGACGGGCAGATTGAGGTCCCTGAGGACTGGCTTGACGTGCGCAACCCCTGGGAGGCCCGGCGGGCCGACGTTCGCTACCCTGTGTCCTTTGGCGGGTCCGTCGACAACGGGACGTGGATTCCCGACGAGACGTTCGATGCCGTGGCGTACGACACGCCCATCCCCGGCTACCGCACCACTAACACCATCAGCCTGCGTCTGTGGGACGCCGAGTCGACGTCGCAGGACTTTGGTCTCGCGGCCTTCAACGCCGGCCACCACCTCGATGCCATCCGGCGGCAGGCGCGTGCCAGCGAGATCACTGCGGTCCTCTACCCCGCTGATGGGACCCGCGATGGCAAGGCTCTCCGCCTTCGCCAGCAGTTCTTGCTGTGCTCGGCGTCTGTCCAGGACATCATGGCCACCTACAAACGGCGCAACGGCGGCGACGCTGTGGACTGGTCGGGCCTTCCCGGCAAGGTGGCCATCCAGATGAACGACACGCACCCCACGCTTGCGACGCCCGAGCTCATGCGGCTCCTTATGGACTGCGAGGGCCTCGGCTGGACGGCAGCCTGGACCATCTGCAAGGGCGTCGTCAACTACACCAACCACACAGTGCTGCCCGAGGCTCTGGAAAAGTGGCCTCTCGACCTCCTCGAGGAGCTCCTGCCCCGGCACGTCGAGATCATCCGGAAGATTCACTCCGACTTTTTGTCCTCTCCCGAGGTCGCTGCTCTCCCCAAAGAGGCCCGGCAGGCCATGGCCATCCTGGGCAACATCGATGTCGACACCGGCGAACCCCTCAAGACGATCCGGTGGATGAAGGGCACCGACCCCAAGACGGGCATGCTCAGCGACAGCGAGCAGCCTTACGAGGTCGATGCCGACCCTGTTGTCGCCATGGCCAACATCTGCTGCGTCGCCGCGGGCGCTGTCAATGGTGTCGCTGCTCTCCACAGCGAGATCGTCAAGGACGAGGTCTTCAACGACTTCTACAAGCTGTGGCCCCACAAATTCCAGAACAAGACCAATGGAGTCACGCCCCGCCGGTGGCTGGCGTGGTGCAACCCTGAGCTGTCCGATGTCATCACCCGCTGGCTCAAGACGGACGCGTGGATCCAGGATCTCGACCTCCTTGCCGGCCTCGTGCCCCTCGCTGACGACCCCAAGCTTCAGGCTGAGTGGCGCGCCGCAAAGCAAGCCAACAAAGCCTCGGCTGCAGCCTGGCTCAAGGCCCAGACGGGCTTCGATCTCCCTGTCGACGCCATGTACGACGTCCAGGTCAAGCGCATCCACGAGTATAAGCGCCAGCTCCTCAACGCCCTCGCCCTCGCCCATCGCTACAAGGCCATCAAGGATACGCCAGCGGCCGAGCGCAAGTCCAAGTTCGTGCCCAAAGTGTGCATGATCGGCGGCAAGGCCTTCGCCACGTACGAGCAGGCCAAGCGCATCGTCCGCTTGATCGTGCAAATGTCCGACGTAATCAACAACGATCCCGACTGCGACGATTTGTTGAAGGTGGTATTCCTGCCCAACTACAACGTCACTGTCGCCGAGCACGTCATTCCGGCCACTGAGCTGTGCCACCAGATCTCCACGGCGGGTATGGAGGCCTCAGGGACGTCGAACATGAAGTTCATGATGAACGGGTCCCTGACTGTCGGCACGCTCGACGGCGCCAACGTCGAGATTCGTGAATGCGCGGGGGCGGAGAACTTCTTCCTATTTGGCGCCGAGGCCGACGAGATCGCTGGTATCCGCCGCGACCGCGGCGAGGGCAAGTTTGTCCCCTCACCCGAGTTCGAGGCCGTCAAGGCCTTTGTCCGCTCTGGCGTCTTTGGTGCTGACGACGACTCGCGCCACACGTTCGACCAGTTGTGCGGTTCCCTTGAGGGCAACGAGGGCTTCGGCCGGGCCGACTACTTTTGCGTTGGCTACGACTTCCCTTCCTACCTCAAGGCCCTCGACGCCAGCGACGCTCTGTACCGCGACCAGGCTGCGTGGACGCGCGCCTCCATCATCAACACGGCCACCTCAGGCAAGTTCTCAAGCGACCGCACCATCCGGCAGTATGCCTCGGAGATCTGGGGAATCGAGCCCTGCCGCGTGCCCGACCAGTGAGACGGAGAGCGAGAAGGGGGGCGGTGAATATGGGTTGAGGGGGTTTCAGAGGGAGGAAACGGGCGGACAGTTTCAAAACGACCGCGGAGCCGGCTCTTTACTTGGTGGCCGTCACCCACCCCGTGCTGGGCCTCCCGGGCCTATAGCCCGCCGCTCGGCTGCGTCGGCGGCCAACCGTCGCCTCCGGTCCCGGTCTGACTCTCTGGCTGGAGCCACGCCAGTGATGGGAGGCGGCGCTCTGGCGACTTCCTTGACGTCGTCAGCCGCTCCGGCCGCGTCGGTTCCCAGTCCGGCTCCCGCTGCGTCAGCGCCGGCTCCGACGACGCCAACGGATGGCACTGGCGAATCGTCGTCGTAGCTGTAGCCACCCCCGTCCTGGTCGCTATCCTCGGTGTCCTCGACGACGATGATCTCCTCCACCGGCTGCGAACAAACCAGAATGACGTCAGCCCCGTCGGCCGTCGTACACTCAGCGCCGTCGGCGGGACGCGGGCGTCGACGGCCCTTGGCGGCGCCTTTGGGCTCTGGTGACAGGCCTGCTGGCCGCTCGCCTCCCCTCGGGGACCCAAAGTAGCGCTCGATGCCACGGGGCTTGGCCAGACCGGCGCTGCCCACCCCCGCCGCGTTGGCGCCGCTGGGGCCGGCGCCACTGCCCCGGGCAACGCGGTTCCCCGCCCCGGCCCAAGGCCTCTCGTCGGTGGCGTCACCCGTCGTCGCCCCTTTCTTCTTGGCCGCCTTGAGCCCCTTGGGCTCTCGTACCTTCTCAAACTCCCCTCCGCACTCTCTAAGGTGCCGGTGGTGCCCGCAGGAATGGTCGCCGCACGGCCGGTCGGGGACGGCGGTGCCCGCGGGGGGCTTCTTGTAAGACCGGCAGTCAGCCGGCTGTGGCGCCCGGTTCATCGCCCGCTTCACCGTCTTGGCGCACCGCTTGCACCGCCAGTGGTGCACGAGGTACAAGTCGACCTCGGCGTGCAGCTCGTGGTAGACAGAGAGCCGGTAGCCGCGTGGGAAGGGCCGGGCGGGGTCCTCGCCCTTGTCGCCATTGATCCGGTGCATGTGCGCCCGGAACCGGGGGCCGTGGTCTCCGTCGCGGCGCCACTCCCCGGTCCGGAAGAGCTCGGCGTGGATCATCTCGTGGAGGAGCGTGTCCTTCAGCTCTGCCATGGGGCGTAGGCTGAGGAGCTGCTGGGAGAGACGGATCTCCGTGCCGCCCAGCGCGCTGTGGGCGCACACGCCCGCGCACCGCGTCATCTTGCCTGTGGCCCACTTAACGTTGCACGCGCCTTGGCCCAGTTGACCGGAGAAGTAGCGGACATCGTAGTACATGAAAAGATCCTCCAGCACGGGCGGCCAGCTCTCGAAGCGCGCCACCGTGTCTGCGTCGTTTTGATGGGGGGCGGCACGGGGCCGTTGGCTGGGCTTTCGTCCAGGATACGCGACGAGAGACTCAAAAACGGCGTAAATTTCGCTTATTGAGAGAAGATGGACGTCCAGTGACCATGAGATGCCGCTTCAGACGGCGCGAGTGCGCTTGAGAGGGGCGCGGCGGCGCTGCGTCGGCAGGTCTGCGGGAGCCCGCTCGCCAGCGGGGGCGCCTCCGACGAGACCACCGGCGCCCAGCTCGTCTTCCATGGTGCGCGCGCCGGTTGGCGCGGTATTCGGGGGCGCAAGTGGCCGGAAGGGGAAGGGGCCGCATATCTAGCGCCCGTGGCGGGGTTGGGCCTACGCAGTGTGACATCCATCCTTCTTTCCATTTGATTATCCACCTCTCTCCCCCCCCCAAACTACTAAAGTACAACGTCAAGGAAGGCCGCGACACCGGCAAGCGTCCACTTGAGCTGCCCCGTCTTGCTACGGAGCTGGGCGGTAAAGACCTCCTGACGGAACCGCGCTTCAGTCGTGTAGACCGGACAGAGGTATGCGTCCTTGATGTCGCTGCGGTCCACCTGGACAGCACGCACGAGGATGACGGGCAGGGGGCAGAAGAGCTGCTTGGGGAGTGAGTCCTCGAGGGCCATGGCCTTGTCATCCCACCGCGCGCCCTCGAGGGTGAGGCCATGGATAAAGGCGCCATCGCGCGCCGCCGCGTCGACCTGCTCCCGCGTCGCCTTCTTGGTCACCTCGGTGATGACCTCGGTTTTGTCCAGCGGCCAGTCGTTGCGACGCGCCGTCGTCTGCTTGACGGCCGTGAGGAAGGACTGGGGATTAAACAGGCCCGACAACCAGACGCTGAAGGGCACCGAGAGGTCACCCGTCCAGGCAAGCAACTGTTCGTGCCTCTGGAGGAGGTTGACAAACCAGCTCGATAGGGGCCGCAGGGAGGGGTAGGCGATGATGGCCCACGACCCCGGGGTGGCGTCATTGGCGAGCGCGTTCATAAGGAGCTCCATCTGGCCCGTCATGGTCAGGTCGCCCTTCAATCCGAGGTCAAGCTCGATGAGAGAACGCTTGATCTCGATGATGACGACATTGATCCGCTCACTTTCCTGGATGGCCACCATGGTGTAAGGAGAGAAGTCTCCGTCGCACCGGGCCCGAATGTCCTCCATGTCGAAGGTGTCGGGCAAGCGCTCAAGGAGCTCGTCGAGAGAGTTCTTGGCCCGCTCCTCCACAGAAAGGCCGACATCGCCGCCCGCAGTGCGCGGCTGGAGGTTGAGGACGGAAGCGCAGAAGCTCTCAGCCTCGCGGAGCTTAAACCCGATTTCGGCATTGGGGTGCAGGCCGAACGCGACAGGGGACTCGCCCTTCATGTTGTCCTCGATGTACTCAGTGACCTCCTTGTGTGTGGCAGTGTTGGGCGGTCCCGAGAAGCCTGGGTAAAAGTCCATGCCCTCCAATAGCTCGTCGTTGAAGTAACGCTCGAGGTATTGGCTCGACAACCGCCGGTCCCAGTCCTCAACGATGTGCCCGCCATACATGATTTCGCCAACGACATAGCGGAGGTCGTCCCATGGCACCGTCGTGGACGACTCGAGAAAGTTGACGGCCACCTGACCGCAGCACAGCAGGTCGCCCGTGTTGAAGGGGTAGTTCATGTTCCAACCGATGCCCGACGTTGACCCGGGGAGGTTACCGACACCGAACTTCTTGCGCTCGAGGATGACGGCGTGGAAGTAGCAGAGGGCGAAGAGCAGGGAACGGAGCTCGGCCTGCTTGCTGCAGTTTTCGATAATCTCGTCCGAGAAGTTGCCCCACGCGCGGTGGAGGTTGGCCTTGAGGCCCTCGGGGGGCTCTTGGGTGAGCTTGATGGAGTTCTGCATGATGGAAATGGGCAGGGGCCGCTCGAGTCCGGGGGGGGGCTCCGCTGAGATGAAGAGCCGGAAGTCCTCGTGAGTCTCGGGGCCGAGCCGGTCAATCGTCTGGACGAGATCCTGGGAAGTCCAGTCAATCGTCAGGTGCACGTTCTGGAGCAGGACCCACCCACCCTCTTTCTGGGCCTTGCGCATGGCCCGGTTGGCGATCTCTTCCTGGCCCTGGCCGAGGGAGATGGTGTGGTAGGTGCCCTCGTCAGCCGTCATGCCGCGTGTGGCGCCGAGGGTCTCGACAGCTGCGGCGGCATCCACGCCGGGCGAGAGGAAGATAAAGATGGGCACCATGGGGCTGGCGTCCTCCATTGATCTCTCAAGGTCGAAGGCCTGGGAAACAACGTAGACTTCGCCGATGACTTTAGCGACAAAGGTGCGCATGGCTGCCGTGAGTCGATCGGGCCGGAGCGCCCGGAAGAGGAGCAGCCGCTCGAACTCAGGCTGCCGCTTCCAGTCGCCGGGGGGCGCCTCGTCCTCGGGGTATTGGAGCTCGAGCCACTCCTTCCAGCGCTTCTGCCCCGACACGAGATCGTCGGGCAGAGTCTGGTAGTCCTCGATGCGCGCAAGGGCCTGGACAGACGCCCACGACGACTCATTGATGAACTCCGAGCACGGGTTGTCGGCGCCCTCGACCTTGGGTCCGCGTAGAAGGTAGTCGAACTTTTCGAGGTCGAGCTGCCCTCTGCCCCGCAGGATGGCGATGGCGAGCTGCGTAGCCACGATGAGCTTGTGGCGCTCAAAGAGTCCCTGCGCAACGTACTGGAAGACGACGCGCGACACAGTCTCGACCAGGCCCGCGACGCGCTGCTCAGTCCGTTGCTTTTCATTGGGGTGCTCATCTGGCTGGGGCGTTAAGTCCATGCCCTTGGTTAACACCCTAACAAAATTGGCCATCGAGTAGTGGTAGACACGATCCAGAGCCGACAAGTTGTCGATAAGGAAGTAGACTAGCGAACCACGCGCTGCGACGGGCCGGTAGACTTCGCGGGCGAGGCTGATTTCCGCAGATGTCACCTTGGCTTTAGCCACCGACTCCGCGATCTCCGTGGCCGTCACCTTGGTCAGCTCGAGGTTCTCCACCAGCGCGACGTCCTCAAGGATGTCACCCTGCACCGCCGCCAGACGGGCCAATAGGGAATCTTCTAATTCCTCGAGCTGGATGGCGTAGCCATTGAGCGACTCGATGAGGTCGTTTGACTGCTTTTGCATGTCAGGCCGCTCGTAGCCGACGACCTGGGCGAGCAATTGGTCTTCAAGTCCCTTTTCCGTGACGCAGAAGTTGATGATGGTCGTCTGTGCCGCAATCTCGGGCTTGTAGTGGGGGTTGCCGAGCTTGGTCTGGAGGAAGAGGCGGAAGCTGGGGTTGTAGTCGACCTCGTCGTCGCCCAGGCGGAGAATCTGGTTGCGTCCCTTTTTGATGATGGACCGGGCCACGACAGGCTCAAGCACAGCGTCGATGTCCTCGTCAAGCTTCTCGATGATCAAAGGTAGGCCGCCTTCGATGCAAGCCTTGACCGTGTCGATGTACTTAGCCTGGGACAGCTGGATGACCTTGAGACCGGCGTCCTTTTCGCGGTTGGTAATCCACGTGATACCTTGAAGCTGAGGGTCAACGAGAAGGGGCCACCGGCTCGAGTTGTTCATAATGGCACCATTCTCCTGAGAGAGGGGGTCAGTGGGGAGGCCCTCGGAAGACCATTTTGCCAACAGCGTGTCGGATGCGAGGACGTCCATCGGCACAACGCCTTCTGTCATAGGCACCTCGCGCTTGACGAGGTCCGGGAGCCACTGGTCGTTGACGAGGCCCTTGCGCATCTGCATGTTAAAAGGTCCTGCGTAGGCGACAAAGGAGGACGCCACCAGAACGTCTCCAACGAGCCTGCCCTCCTGTGCGAGGAAGCTCTTGACTGTCTCGCCCCACCGCTGGCGCTCGGAGGCGAGGCCCGTGATGAGACGGTCGGCGAGGTCGGCTTTGTTCTGTGTCTTTTCTGCGGCGGCGATGGCCTTGTTCTTCTCCTCGGTGGCGGCGGCGAACTGTTCCTCGAGGGCGGCAACCTTGGCGTTGAGCGATGCCACCTTGGCACGAACCGTCGACAGCTTGGCGTTTGCCTTTTCGAGCTTCTCGTTGGCCGCGGCGAGGTCCTCGCGCAGCGGCTTCACCTTTTGGAAGACCCGGAAGTACTTGCAAATGTTGACCACCCACCCGGCCAGGCCAGCGGCGGCCACCGACTTCTTCTTGAGGTCCTCAATGGCGGGTTCCTCAGTGCCCGGGATGCACATCGCGTCCTTGTACTTTTTCTCTACCGTCGCGACGTTGTTCTCCTTGTCGAGGTGGTCACCGATGTTGGCGCCAAAGTCCTCCAAGGAGGCCTTGAACTGCTGCGCGTTGCCCATGAACTTTTGAGCGTTCTGCCAGGTGAGGTCCTTGTCCTTGAGGGGCTTCTTGGCGTCGGCGAACAGGGTCATTACGGCATAGGCGACCTTTCCGACGGCGTCCGAGGGCGTCTTGAGCGACTTGAGCTCAACGAGGTGGGGCACCTCGAGCCCCGCGAGAGCCTTGATGGCCTCGGCGATGAGGGGCTCAGCGGCTGCGAGCTCGGCCTCGCAGACGGCCTGCTGCTCGGTGACGGCCTCGGCGATGGCCTGGGCCTTCTCCTCATCCTCGCGCGACGCTTCAACGACAGCCTCGACGTCGGCCTTTTGCCTGCCAATGACCTCGATGAGCTCCTTCGTCTTGACCTGCTTCTCCTCGACCACGATCTTTTCCTGCTCGAGCATGATTTGAAGGTCGGCGACCTGCGCCGCTGCCTGGGCAATCTTGTCGAGCCCATTTTCGAGCCGCTCACGACCGCTCTTGACCGACTCGCGTTTGGAGGCAAGAAGACTTTTGTAGAGGGCGATGAGCTCGAGGTAGGACTTGGGCGTTACGTAGTTCCAGCGGCGGTAGGTCGCCTGGAAGGTGAGGGAGGCCTCAGTGACGGACGTGTGGGCAAAGGCCATGTGGTGGGCAAGGTTGTCCCGAACCCCCTCGTCGACGTTTTCTATGTCGGCGAGGAAGCGCTGGGCCACGGCCACGAGGGCCTCTTGAGGCCATGGGTGGAACCAGTCGAATACGCAGCAGTTGACGAGACCCGGGAACTGGCGCGCACGGACGCGGAACCGGTCACCCGTGGGCGAGAAGCACAGGCACACGTGCATCAACCGCCTGACCTTGGCAATAAAGAAATCCCAGAGAAGCTCGTTTGTCTCGAGCACTCCCGCGGCCTTGGCCTCGCTGCGCACCGCGTTGATGAAGTTGTCCTTCTCCTCAGTGGGCACGACATCGGGGATGAAGCCGTCAGCAAGGAGGTCGTTGATGTAGACAAGGAAGCGCTCGTCAACAATTTGATTGTCCGTGAGCATGAAGACGACGCCAACGCCCTTGGTGCCCGCACGAGTGTAGCACTTCAGGATATCTTCCTTGAGCGAGTCGATGCCATACGTGGCCGTGACTTGAATCTGGAAGACCTCCATACCCGAGCCGCCACTGACAAAGGCGGCGAGACGGCCGAGCGACTGGCGCCCTGATCCACCGACGCCAACGAGCATCGGGTGCCCGCCTGGCTGGTCGAGGATGCGTGAGATGCGGCATACGTGCTCCATCGCCTGCTGAAACAATACGAGGTCCATCGTGGCGTTGGACTCGTTGTACTCCTTGAGCGCGTTCATCAGGACGGTCGACAACTTGTCGTACGACGGAACAGAGAGGTACGGGATCGAGTCCTCGCTCTGGCCCTGGATGAAACTACAGAAAACGTTGGGCCGCTCCTCGATGACGGCCATGTCGAGGTCGGCAAAGTACTTTTTCGTGACGCGCTTGCGGATTTCCTCGAACCGGTCGGCGTCGGCGTTCGACACCATGCGGTCAAGGAAGACACGCTCAACCTCGTGGACGAAGAGACGGGCGCAGACAGCGGGGACGTCAAAGCCCCGCTGGGGGTCGGCGCGGGTCAGGCCCTGCGCGATGTTGCTGAGCTCGCGTAGGTTCCATTGGTAGTGGAACTTCACGGCAGACGGCATGAAGTTGTTCATGACCTCCTTGTGGAGCTCAATGGTGGCATCGACAAGCTTGGGGCCGAGGGAGGCAACCTCGGGGGAGAAGCCGTCGCCGCCAAAGTGGCCCTCGATGATGCACGCAAAGATGCTGCGCACCATGTCGGGCGGGGGCATCTGAACTGCGAGGGTGGTAAAGTGCCGCTGCATCCTGGGCGTGATGTTGAAAGAGCCCGACGTGGGGTTCATGCACGCTGAGAGGAGGCAGTTCGAGATCTTGCGTTGTTGGATCTTCCCCTTGTCGTACCATCCCTGGTAGTCGACGTACTGGCGCACGAGCTCGACCGCGCTCTGTGTGTCGTACTTGTCCTTGAAGGGCATGTTCATGTCGTCAATAAAGTAGACCATCTTGAGGGTCCCCGGCGGTCCCCACCGCACGTTGCTCTTTTGCAACGGCTGCTCCATGGTGATCTGCAGGTCAGGCGCCAGCGTGAAACTGTTCATGTTGACGGTGGACGACATCATCTTCTCCTTATCCATATGGTGGAGGTAGTTGTTCATGATGGCCGTCTTGCCTGTGCCGGCGTTGCCGACGAACATGACGTAGTGCCCGAGCTCCACGTGCCGGTCAAGGAAATAGGACATGCGCTGCGTGTCCACCGTGGGCACAAAGATGGACGAGAAGGCGGCGCCGGGCTCGACTGAGTAGGGCTCGATCTGGTCGGCCCACGGCCGCATAACGCCGTTGGCCTGGTCGACGTAAAAGTCGAAGACGAGAGATCCACCCTCGCCAAGGGGGAATTGAACCGTCTTGTGGGTGGAAACCCACCACCGGGAGAAGTCGGTGCGGTGGTCTGTGACCTTGTCGACGAGGAGGCATCCGCCGAGGGACCACACGAGAGCAAACACAAAGTTGGCCTCGAGGAGTTTCTTGGCGGCGTCGTCTGGCGGCGGCGTCTTCTCGCGAGGCAGGAGGCCCTCGAGGATTTTGAAGACAGACTGCATGATGGCGATGGGCTGAAGGGGCACAAGGGTTCTGAGGTTGCGGCGCACATACTCGAGGGACTCGTCCACGTACTTGTCGAATAGGCCGATGAGGAGGGGCCGCAAGGTCTCGCACTCAAGCGACTCAATCCACGAGTCCTTGGCGGGGACCCAGCCGATGTCGTCCTGGTTGACGTAGATGACGCCGCCGCGCGACACGGTGGCGGGGGAGCAGTGGACCATGTGGTTGATCTCGAGCAGGAGGCGCATCGAGTCGGACAGCGTGATGCGTTCGCCTGAGGCGAGGGTGAGCATCTTATTGTCGTCCATGACAGTGTTCATCGACTCGATCCACTCTGCGTCAATGTCTCCATCGAGGACAATCCACTGGTGCTTGTGCGTCCGCTCGCCCTCAGTGGCCATGTGGCGGAAGGTTGTCGAGATCAGACCCTCACGCCACTCGCGGGTCGTGGGGTGGAGGTAGCCGTAGAGCTCGTTGCGAGTGACGGACTTAGGGTTGATCGGCCGGCTGTCCGACTTCTCGCCGTACAAGTTCTGAGCGCGCTTTAGCGTGCGCCAGATGGACGACTTGCCGCACCCCGCAGGCCCAAGGAGGAAGACGGACCACCGCACCTCGAAGATCTCTCGCAATTGGGAGATCTTGAGCGAGAAGAGCGGGCACGTCTCGACCTGCATCGACAGGTCTTCCGCAGCCTTGGCGATGGACGGCTCGAACGCATGGTCGACGGCACGCTTGACCTCGTCCACCTTCTTGGGGAAGAGGTCGTTTAGCAGACCCATGAAGATGACCTGGTCGTCGGCGGTGAGCTTGCCGAGGTTAAAGTCGCGCAGGGCGCGGAGTAACACCTTCTCCTCGGTCATGTCGGGTTCCGTCTTTTCGGCGGCACGCTTCATGCCGCCTGCGACGTAGAGGGTCGTCTTGATGGCGCGAAGCTTCCAGTCGTAGTGCCGGGACTTGGACAGGAGGTCCTCGCACAGCTTGTACAGAATGACGAACTTACGCGAAAGGATCTTGGCGCCCTGGAAGCCCTCGGCCATGAGCATGATTTCGCAGATAGCAGCGAGATCAGGGACAACCATGGAGACAGGACGGAAGAGGGCCTTTACACTCTCAGGCAGCTCGGCGCGACCAGGGTAGCCCGGGTTCATCGTGATGAAGGCCATGACGGACGCCTCGAGGCGAATCTCGACCTCCTCGAAGATGAACTTCTTCTTGGAGGCCCGCAGCGCGTCGAGGACGGTTTTGTACTGGGTGGAACACACTGACAGGACCGACACCGGGATGCGGTTGAACTCGTCGAAGCAGCCCCAAGCACCGGTCTGGGCGAGTCCCTTATAGATAGCTCCCATGGCGCGGAAGTCCATCTGGTCGGAGCAGTTGAACACGAAGATCATTGTGGCGAGATGGCGGGCTAGGTCCTTGACGGTTTCCGTCTTGCCCGTCCCAGCGGGGCCGGCGGGGGCGCCGCCGAGCTTGAGCCGCTGGGCCTGGGTGAGGGTGATGTAGCACCGGTCTGTGAGGGGCGTGATGCAGAGGCACCCGGGGATGCCGACATACTCGTAGTTGTATGGGGCGTCGGCATCGACGATGTTGACCTGAACCTCGCCCGTCTTATCATGCTTGAAGTAGCGGAGCTGCGAGAGCCACTGGAAGCAGGTGCCATTTTCGACGCGCTCCTCAATGAGGCGGCTGACGACGTCTCGGGCGTGCACGTCGATGGTGCAGAGCATGATGAGACGCTTGCGCTCCTTCTTGGAGAGGTCGGGGAGGTTGATGGTGTCGATGACGTCGACGAGCTGATCGGTCTGGCGCTGGAGCTCGACCTTGAGCGCGTCTTCGTTGCCGTCCTCAAGCTCGCCGAACGCCTCGTTGATCTCTGATGTAAAGTAGACACGCGACACAATAATGGTCATCTGTACTGTGTGGCCCGTGGCCTCGCGAATCCACTGGCTGCGCTTCATCTCCTCGTACGACGGCATGGCCTTGGTCTTGAACTCGTACCGGAGGGCAGCACGCATCGAGTCAATGACAGTCTGCATCCAGATTTCCACAGGCCCATCGCATAGGCATGGTTGCACGCCCGATGTCCCCTCAGGGCAAAAGGCCACAACCTCGCCCTCCTTGGACGTCATGTGAGTGCCCGTCTTAGTCGGAGCGCCCTTTTCGTCCTCGGCGTAAGTGATTCGCGCGATGTTGTCAAAAATCTTGGGCAGGTGCTTTTGGATGAGGAGGGGCTGAGATCCCTTGGACAGGAGGTCGAGGAGCTCGCTCTGGGCAATGAAGTAAAAGCGCGGGAAGATGAGGCGCTTGGTCTCAAGGTAGTCTTGCAGCGCCTTTTCGCAGATTTCGAGCTCAGAGAAGAGGTGCTCAAGACGCTCGAGACGACCGTCGAGGTTGCACGCCTCGACCGCGTTGGTGATGTCAGGCGCCGATGCGGCGAGCTCCTTGAAGTCGCTGTTGATGGCGTCGAAGCGCTTGGAGTCCTCCGGGAGCTGCACACGAATGTCTTGAGACCCGATGAAGATGCTTTCGAGGTTTTGCCACTTATTCTGGACCTCGAGCCACACCTCGAGCACCGATGTGACGGTCCCGAGCTGCCGCTGCCACAGCGTGACAATCTCGACAAACTTGGGGTTCCCCTGCACGTACTTGCCGCTGGCCAGTACCTGCAAGGTGAGGTTGTCGGCCTCGAGGATTTCGCGGAGCTCGTCCGACGCCTGCACCTGGAAGACATCGGCGACCTCGGCGTAGGGCACGAACTCAAGCTGCTGCCCCGCCCAAACATCCTTGATCTTGTTGAGTTGCTTCTCGATGCCCTCCTCCTTCTTGGCCCGGTCAACAATGTCAGCGACCTGGTCCTCAAAGTGGTGAAGACCGAGGTCAAGCAGTGTGCCGAGGGTGAAGCGGGCGTCAACGACGAACTCCTTCTTGGTTTCCGTCATCAGTGCCTGCCAGTGTCGGTCGCGCATGGCAGGGTCATGGAGCTCACCGACGAGCGGCAGAGACGTGGCCATGGCGTTGACGCTGTCCTCGAGAATGCGGTAAACGTCGTAGGTCCGAGCAGTAGCGGAAAGCGTCTTGAGCTCCTTGCGGAGCTCCTTTGTCGTCTCCATGAGCGTGTCGGTGTCAATGGCATCCCACTTGGTCGAACGCCAGTCGACAAAGATGTGCGTGACATATGACGTCATGTCCCAGAGGGCCTTCAAGTGGGTGAGGTCGTCCTCGCACCTCCGAAGGTGCACGGGGTCGACGACAAAGAGGTCGAAGAGCTCCTGAGACTCGCGGAGCTCGGCGTACTCGGCCATCTGCGCCGACACAGACTCCCACTCGCCGACCCTGCCGTGCCGGAACTGGTCAAGGAGGTGGTAGGCCGCCTCAAGGTGAACGATCTTGAGGGGGCCGTTGATGTCACTGCCATGGGCTCCAGGGAGCTTGAACGGAGCGTTTTCTTGGAAGAAGCGCCGGAAGCGCTCGACGCGCTCAATAAAGTCATCCGACGCCCTGCGGATTTTGGCGCCCTCTAATTGCTGAGCAAGGGCGACGCTCTCCTTCTTAGCCTCGAGCTTGCGCTTGAGCTTGAGCCACTCGGCTGGGCCGTCCTCGAGGAGACGCGTTGTCGACTCTGGGACGACCTCAGCACCAGGGGCCATGTGGGCTTTAAGCAGATCGACGGTGGCGCCAAGGGGCTCAAACATGGTGTCGGTGGCCTCGCGCCTGACCTTGATGTCGCGGATGCTCGCCATGACCCGGTAGAGCTTGCCCTGCCCGGCCTCACCCTCGTCGTCAGCGTCGTCCGCGTGCGTCTTGGAGGGCGATGGGGCCCCGTCCTCTCCGTCGTCAGTGGCGTGCGTCCGTGTCGGCGATGCCGCACGGCTCCCCGGCACGTCATCCGCCTCGGCGCCCTCCTCGTCCCCCACGGGAATGTCGAGCGTGGCACTTGTCTTCCGGATGAAGTCGTGGAGCTCCTCGATCTCAGACGTGACACGGTTCTGAAGATATGACGTGAAGCGGAAGACCCACTGGGAGCACTTGGAGGCAAGCTGAGACTTGATGTGCTTGCAGGCAACGCGTATCCACCCGAGGTCGGCCGAGGTGGATAGCGACGCGATGTCCTCCTGAATAGCCTTGTAGCGGACGATCTCGGCCTCGAAGCGCTCGAGCGGGGGGTCGGCAATTCGCTTGCCGTCCTCGTCGCGGACAGCCTCCCGCTCCAAAAACTTTGAGAGTTCAGCGGCGGGCGACAGGGCCCACAGAGGCTCAAACCGGAGATAAGAAGCGCGGAAAGCGTCGAGTCGAGCCTCGGCCGCAAGGGACGCGTCCTTGAGCCGGCAGACCCAGTCGATAATAGAGTGGTCATCCTCAAGCTCAACAGCGTAGCTTCCCTCGCCCACATCGAGCCGCTTGACCAGCTCAATGAAGTCGACGATACGACGAATCCACGACATGAAGAGCTTTCGGATGGACGGGGCGCTCTGGTCGGCCCCCGGAGTCCCGGGGAGGCCCACGGGCGGGTCGAAGGCGAGATCAACCGATGTGACGCCGCCGCCGCCAGTGACCACCTCCTCGACAAGCTTAAGCTCGATTTCCAAAAAGGGTCCCTTTGACTCGCGCTCCGTCTTCTTGTCGTTAGCGCTCCCGCCCGAGCCGCCCTCGAGGTCGGCGTGTAGGTGAGCAAGCGACGCAACGGTGGCGCGGGCCATGCCGTCGAGCAAAAAGTCACCGACATAGTCGACGTAGGCGCGCCATGCAGGCTCGCCCTTGGACACCTTAAGGATGCGGTTGGAGGAGGACAGCAGCGCATGAAGCTCTCCCGCATCCTTCTCGATGTCAGCGTAGCGGGCTTCGAGATGACCGCTGACGTGCTCGGCAAGGTCATCAAGGCGGAGGGGCTTGTCCTTGCGGCTCCAGAGCTTGCGGTCAGCCCAGCCGGCAAGGATCTCCTCCGACCGTGTCATGTTGCCCTTGATCACCGTCAGTACGTCGGCCAGTTCTCTAGTCTGCTTCATCGCCTCGGATAGGTAGTCGTCGATCTTGTGCGAGTTCCAGTTGAGCACCGTCAACGCCTTATCGAGGGACTTACGTACCGTCTCGAGCGACTTGACCACAAGCGGCCGCTCGATGTCAAGCAGCGTCAGCTCTATGTCATTGTATATGCCTGACACCAGCTCCAGATTACCAACTTGACGGCGGTAGGTTTCGTGCTTCTCGTACACCTTCTTGGCGGCGTCGGGGACGTCCACACCGAGCAGTTTGAAGTACTTGACTTCCCGGAGAAGGCGGACGAGGGCGGGATCAAAGTTGACGCGCAGGAGCGTCGCATTTTCCTTGTCGTTCTGCAGGAGAGGGAGCTTGAGCTTGCCACTGGAGGTGCGGCTGCACTCGGCGTACCAAGCCTCGATCTGCTGGGTCTCGAAGTCGGACATGGACTTGACCAAGGCCGAACGAGCGGCGTCGATCTCGGCGACCTGGTCGGCCTCGAGGCCCGTGTCGGCCATGCCCCGTGCCCGGTCAGCGGGCCCCTCAATGCGGCCCCGGAGGGACCGTACCCAAGCCACGGCGCCCGACCGTGGCGCGCCGTTGCGGGCCACGGGCGGGTGGGCCTTGTCCCGATGGAACATGGTGTGCACAGCGGCGATGTCACCCCGGTAGCTTGCCAGCAGATCCGATGTCTTCTTCATCAGGTCGCCCCGGACGATGTCGCGATCCAACAAGCCTTCGAATCCGTCCAACAGCTTGAACGTGTACTCGACCGTGTTGCAGTCGTCAAATGCCTGCGTGACCACGCTGCCCAGCTGCCGCTCCAGCTCCCGAACCGTGGCACGAAAGGCGAGAAAGTCCTCGGCGAAGCCGTCTGCGTCAACATCAAGCGGGTCGTACTCAGCTTGCTGCATCCGTTCCCGCGCGAGCAGGAACTCGGCATAAATCTGCTTGATGGTGGCCGTGAGTCCGCGCCCGTGGGTGCCGCCGATCTCGACGCGCTCGAGCCGCAGAAACTGGAGGACGGTCTCGCCGCACTCGAGCAGGTCGTGCGCCCGCTCGAGAAACGTGTCGAGGCGCGCGAAGAGGGCTGCGTGCTGGAAGCGCCAAGGGTTGTCCGGGCAGTCGACCTGGCTGCGCTGCCGGTACTCAAAGTAGACGGCTTTGAAGCCTCCCAGCACGCGCAGCACGATCTTGAGTTGTGCGACGGCGTCGGCAGGCTCATCGCTCAGGAGCTTGTCAGCCTGGACGTATCTGCCCGCCTGGGCGATCAAGTCGTTGCACACCTCGCGCATCAGCACCACGAGGCGCTGCGGAGTGCAATAGTAGCGCGAGTGGCGCCAAACCAGCAGGACCTGGTGGAGCAGAGGGCGGAAGAGAGCGCCGAGCTCGGGGAAGTCGTCCGAGAGCGAGAGCTTGTCAAAGGCTTGTTCGAGCGGGGTCAAGAACCGGAGGACGTGGTTGGCCTCGGCTCTGGCCAACAGCACCTCGCGGAGGAGGCGCTCGAACGCCGCGTGGTAGGTCGACTTCGCGAGCTCGAGGATGCGGGTGACACGCGCGACGCGCGGGCCGGTGATCTGGGCGTGGATGGAGTTGAGGTCGGCGGCCCTGTCTTTCCAAAATTGCAACTCCGCCGTGGGGCCGGGGTGGGGCTCCGAGGCAGACAGAAACACAGATTCCGGCTCGAGGGTGAGGACGGCCTTGATCTGGCGCGTCCAAGTGACGACGGCGCTCTCGACAACGTGGACGAGGTCCTTGTCCCGGGCCGTCTGGGCCGCGTGGGCCTCGGCGGCAGCCTCTGGGCCGTCGGCGTCCATCGCGGCGTTGGCCTCGGGGCCCGCCGCATCGTCGGCCGCCAGCGAGGGCAGCGGGAGCAGCGTCTGCCCTTTCGTCTGGCCCATGGTCACGTACACGGAAGCCACGAAGCGATGTAACGACTCGGAAACCTCGCGCGCGATCACCTCGGGCCATCCTTCCCGGTTCTTCGGGTTGGACAGCAGGGGCAAGAGGACGCCCTCAGACAGCGCGGACAGGTGGCCCAACGGGTCCTCCCCGAGCTCGCCGACGAGGACCTGGGACTCGACAGGTCCCGATTCGACGTTGATCGCGGTCGCCGTCTTCTTGACCAAGTAGAGGAGCTTCTTGCGGAGCTTTGCGGGGGGACGGGAGATGAAGAGGGGGTCCTTGTCCCCTGAGATCAGGACGAGACGCGTCTCGGGGTCGTCCAGAAAGGCCTTGAGGCAGTCGCGGCTGTCGCCGGGTTCCGTGGCCGCGCGTAGCACGGACTCCTCGCGGAAGGTCGTGCGGTCCGAGACCGTCTGGGGGGTAGTGGATTGTTCGGGGAGGGGGGTTCGGCGGGCAAGAGGGAGCGGAGCGGGTGGGGTGGGGGGGGGAAGTACGGGGAGCGGGCCCAGGGGGCGGATCACCGCGTGTTCCCGGGTCGTGGAAAAAGAGATGGACCGGCAGTTTAACGTTTGGAGGCGTCGGGGCAGCGGGCACCGACAAGGGACGGCACGGCCGGGCGCCCAACGTGTCGCTGACGCCCTTCGCTCGCGCTCTGGCATCGCAGCTCGCGGCGCGGGCTTCCCGCGAGACCAAGACAAGAAAATTGTCGCCACGAGTGATAAAAAGGAGCGATGACGAGGCGGAGGGACGACGGCAGGTCGCGAGGCGTTCGGCACAGCCGCGCGCGCACCTCGCCTTGACGAACCAATCCACGCGCTCGTCCGCAGCGCCACCACCACCACCACCACCACCACCCTCAGCGTCTCCACGGCCGGCGCCCATCGCTACGGCTTTCTAAGGAGGGGGGGGAGTTCGCTGTTTCCCTCTTCTAGCCCTGGTTGCCGCGGTCGCGCCCTGACCGCGCGCAGCACGCCACGAGTGCGGTGGCGGCGTGGGCTTCTGTTGCGAGCCGGTCGCGGGGGGACGAAGGAGGGCGGGCTCGTCTGGCCTCGGCTGCTCTGCGCGTCGGTGAACCTTTGAGGACTCGCTCGGGGTCGTCGTCGCCGTGTTTCAACCTCCACGTCAACGTCGCCCAGGCATTGCGCCGCGGCGAAGGCCGCGACGCGCGAGTGGGTAACGGTCTCGACCGGTCGCCAGGCGAGCCTGAGTGCCCGCCTGCGCGGACGCGCGCCCGACCGACGTCGGCTTCTCTCGTCGGCCTGGCGTGCAGAATGGAGGCGCCCGGCGAACGAGGAACCATGAATCCCCGGAATGTTGTCATCCCCGCCGTCTTCGCACCTCCCGTGGTCCGAGGACGACGCAATATATGGACCTCTGACGCCTGGGACGCCCGCAACCCACTGCCGCCGCCCATCCCACACTTTTCCACCGCACCGCAGCAAACCGAGCCACCACCGCGCCAAGATGGGCAAGATGGGCGACGTACCAGCGCGCGCCCTGGCGGCGGAGCCCGTCGGCGATTTACCCGCCGCGATGTGGGAGGAGCCCAAGACAGAGACAGATGAGTACGCCCGGTCTGTGCGCTTTGCAGCAGATGTCCAGCTCGGCGCCACGGGAGAGATCATGCAGATCCCGCTGACGCGCCCCGGGCGCGGCGCTCTGCGGTGGCGGGCGGGCCTGAAGCGGATCGGGGCCACCTTGCCGGGCAGCCAAGCGGGACGCCTGTCGTCCCAAATAGCGGGGGACGACTCTCTCGTAGGTGTGCTGGGCCGCGTCGGCACGTGGTTTGGCCGCGACCCGGCCAAGTGGACGCGCGAGGGCGATCAGCGTACCGAGGTGGCCGAGGAGCGGGGGCGCAGGGTGGTGCGGAGGGTGCAGCAGTACGCGGGGTGGAAGCTGGGGCTGCGGCTCGTGTTACCCCTGTACGACGCCCGCCTGCCTGCGGCCCCGTCCGATCGGCCTGACCTTGCTTTCGACGTCGAGGACGTCCCCGTGGAGTCGGACGAGCAGTGGGCCGCCATCATCGCGGGACAGCCCTGGACGGTGCAGCAGGCGCGGAGACGCGTCGCGCGGTTGCTCGAGGCGAGCGGAGTGGGGGGACGACGACGATGGGGTGGCGGGACGACAGCTGCGGCGGGGCCTCTCCCTCTCCCTCTCCTTGTCTCATTTGACGCCCCCCCTCAACACCCCACCTCGACCCCACCCCTCGACAACCCCCCCTGTTATACTCTTTCCCCCCTCCAGGCCAAGATGCTCGCCGAGCACCAGCACGATCTTCACCTAGAAGGACTGCACGGTCTGTGGGAGTTGCTGGTCTCCAAGGACCACCATGCCGACCTCACCGATGGCCAGCTGAGCCTCGCGTGTTCTGCTCTCGTCCACCCTGACGTCCAGTGCGCTGCGGTCGCTGCTGCTGCCGTCTGGACGGCCGTGGCGGTGCGTGAGACTCGGAACCGGCTATTGGCGGGTGGTGTGCTGCCCTTGTTAGTGGAGGCGGCGCGGAGGGGACTGGCGGAGGAGCAGAAGCACGACAAGGCGGCGCGGGCCAAGGCGGCCAAGGCGACGGCCGGTGATGGGGCCGAGGGGGCCGGAGATGGCAAAGAAGACCCTCCCCGCGGCCCCAACCGACTCCAAAAGATGAGCAAGGTCAAGACGAGCGCGCGGGAGCGCGGAGAGGGGTTGGGGATGGGGGGAGAGAGCTCGCAGGGGACGCTGGGCGCGGAATTGTCGCTGGCGTCGTCCATTGGGACAGGCGCGGCGGACGGAGACCTCGTCGCCGCGGCGCCACCTGACCCCGAGCTGGCCGAGGTTGAGGGTCCCGACGGTGACGGGCTTCAGCCCGAGGCTTCCCGCGCCTCGCTGGGCCAAGAGAACAGCGGTGCCTTGATGCAGCCTGCGACAAGCGGGGCCTCCTCGGGTGGACTCGGAGGCCCCGAGGCGTCGGGCGGGACGGACGGGAGCGGTGTGGGGGATCGCTTCCTCGAGCAGCACGTATGGGCACAGCGCCAAGAGTGCGTGCTGGGCGCGCTTGGCGTCCTCTTTGTTGACCCCGCGGCGCGCGCCGAGTACGTGCGCCTTGACCCTGATCTCGCCGTGCTTGTGAGTCTCTGCCAGGGTGGCGCGGCCGGCGACGCGCCGGGATCGCCCCACGCGGCGTGGACGGCCCACCGTAAGGCTCTTGCCGCCCGCGCCCTGTGCATGCTCGCGCACCGCGACCCGGCCGTCCGCCTGCACATCGTTGAGAGACCGGGCCTGTTGCCCGCGCTCTTGTCCCTGGTGGAGTGCGACGTCGTCGCCCCAGGCAACGCCCAGGTCAAGCTCTGTGCCATCACCATCGTTGCCATCCTTGCGCTCGACGACCCGTGCATGGAGCTGGTGCGGGAGACGGGCCAGGCCCCGCTCCTCTTTGGTGCATGCTCGCGCACACTGTCGCAGGCTTTCGACCTGATTGACCCGGCGTCGGACCAGTGCTGCGCAGTGGGGTCGCCCGTGGCATGCCTTGCAATGGCCGAGGGTCTGGCGCAGGCTCTGTGGGGCGCGTCATACGAGTGTTGTTTGCCAGGCGGCGGCACCCCAACGGACGACGACGTCGCCGCCCTCGCCCGGCTCGGACACCGCGCACTGCTGCTGAGGCGGGGGCCCGCCTATGGCTGGGGCTTCCCGCAGGGCCCTGGCGAGCTGCCCTACTACCCCAGCGAGGACACGGGCCTTGACGTCGACGATGGCCGGCCGCCGGGCGCCCCGCTTGCCCGTGTCATCCGGTGTCTTGCAGCGGCCCTGGCCACCATGGCCGCGGTCCCTGCCCTCGCCGACTCGCTGATGAGACCGGCGCCCGACCCTGAGGACGACCGGCCTGTCATCCCCGAGGCCGAGTCGTCGCTTGACAGCCTCGCGACCGAGGGCGAACGGGAAGAATGGGAGGAGCGCCGCGCTGTCCGGGAGGCCGCACTCGCTGCCGCCGAGGCTGCCGAGGCCCAGCGGAGGGCACTCGCGCCCTTGCCCGATCCCGAGGGCGGCTGCGCCTTCCTCCTCCTCCTCCTTGACCGATTGGATAAATTTGAAGATGATGAAGGCAGGGCAGACCTCGGCACCGCCGCTATCGCTGCCGTCGCTCTCCTCGCTGGCCACGACTACCATGCTGTTGGAGAAGCCTGCATGAACGGCCCTCACCGCCCCTCACTTGTGCGCGCAGGGGCATTCCGCAAGGTCCTCGTGGCCCTTTCCCGGCCGATTGCCGATCCAGGCACCCGGGAGCTCTGTGAGGCAGCCGCCTCCTTTGCGTTGATGCAGTTGACCACTGCGCTGGGCACGGCTGACGTCGAGGACCTGCGCCTCTACACGCACCTCATGCACGACCGGAGATCCAACGTCGAGCTGGGCGAGTTCATGTCGGCGGGCATGTGGATTCTGCTGCGAAACGAAACCAACCGGCAGACGCTGCTGGAGCTCAAGCCGCCTGACCCGGTGGTGGACCCGGATCCTGCAGCGTTTGCCGCGGCCGCAGCTGACGGCGGCGGCGTTGATGGTGATGGCGCCAACGGGGACGGCGAGGATGGCAATGGCGACGGCGGCGCCGACGGAGGAGCTGATGGAGGAGCCGACGACGACAACGACGACCCGGCCGCCAAGATTGCTGCCCAAGTCGCCCGTTCGAAGGCTGCAGCCGAGGCGCCGCGTCCCCCCACTCCGCCCCCGCCGGGCACGTCCTGGGGTGTTGAATCCATGCTTGACGTCGGATTTGAGTGGCTCGACTCCCTCCTCCACCCCCCGCCGCCTCCGGATGCGGCAGATTTGCTCGAAGGGGAGAGCTTGCCGGACCCGGACGACCCAGACGCCCCGGCAATCAAACTTTTCGAGTTCTTGGGCTCGGCCCTTTCCCTCCTCGTTGCTGACGCCCCGTCGGGCGCCGAGCGTGCAGTCGGCCGGGGACTGTACGAGGGCCGCCCCCTCCCTCCCGATCCGGCCGACCGGGCCAGCGACCGACTCCTCGGAGGCCTCTCTCTTGTGCGTCGGCCTGCGCGGCACCCCGACCGAGACGGCCGCGCCGACCTTGGCGCCGGTATTGGGTTCCTTGCTGTCGAGGTCAGGCCGCCGCCTCCCGCCGAGTCCCTCGGGGGTTCGTCGAGCCGCGCGTTGGAGTTGATGGTCGCTCTTCTGTCTCTCACGCGTCCTGTCCATGCCAAGATTCTCCATCTGACCCTCCACAGCGTATGGGCTGCCGCGCTGTCAGATCGGCACGCCGAGCGCCGCGTGCTTGACCTTGGTGCTGCGCCCAAGCTCCGCGCCCTCGCCATCAATGCTTCGCTCCCTCCACGCGTCCGCGACGCTGCCGCGGGACTGCTTGGGGACCTCTTCGAGTACGGACCCAACCTCAAGGCGATGGGAGGAACGGCCCCCGCCCTGAGGACGTTTGTTGCGCTACTCTCCTCAGGTGAGCCCCTCCTCCAGCACCGTGGCGCCCTCATCCTTGGCCGCATCGCTCACCGCGCTCCCGAGGCCCTGCCTGCCCCGGCCCGGCCCTCTGCATTCGCCCGACAGGTGCGGGCGAGGATCGCCCACGTCGGGGGCGTTGACGCTCTGGTCGATCTCGTCAAGATCACCCACGGACGCCACGTGCGCTTCTTGGAGGGAACCGAAACGGAGGTTTCCTACGGTCTTCGGGAGAGTGCCATCGAGGGTGGAGGCGACCCTGCGGCGGCCGAGGTAGGCGCGAGAGCTGGGCTGACGGCGCGCGTGCAGCGGGCGCTTACTCAGATTCGCGAGCACCGGGTGCGGCAGTCGCAGGCGGCGGCGCTTGCAGGTGGCGCGACCCTGGCTGCCGCCGAGGCCATCGCCTCCCAGGCGGGCGTTGCGCCCGGTGGATCTACCATCCCCGGCTACGCCAAACGTGGGCAAACAATGATCACCACGCTGCACGAAGCTCGCGTCGAGGGCGCCCGGGCCACGGGCGAGACGGCCGAAGGCTTCGTCGAGGCTGCGGCGCGATTCGAGTCCTACGAGGCCGTGGTCGACACCCAGCGTCTCGCTCTCTCGGCCCTGCTCAACATCTCGACCTACGCACCCAACCAGGTCCGCATTGGGCGCGCTGGTCTGCTCATCTTGCTCGGCGTCCACTCCTTCTTCCACGCCGCCCTGCCGCCTGATCCCCGGGCGCAGAATCCCAGCGCCGAGCATGCCCCCGGCGATGGTGCTGATCTTGACCGGACAGAACACGACCTGCTGGTGTTGTCTTCCCGCCTCCTTTCAAACATCGCGGCCCACCCCGGGAACCGAACGCGGCTCTATGCCGCCGAACTTCGAGGATCGGCTTGGGCAGTGGCGGCCGCCGCGTCAGCAAAGCTGAGAGCTGATGGGCTCGAGGTCGAGGGGGACGACGTCGAGCTGGGCGGCGGCGGCGGCGGAGGGGCGTCGTTCAATGACGGCGCGTTGCGCCCCGTCGGCGGCCTCACGGCAAGGCGACCCCGCAAAGGACCCGCGTCGGGCATCCAGGTGGCCGTGCGGCGTCCTCCGGGCGTGGGCGTGGCCCCAGTCGGTGACTCGCTCGACCTCTCCACCCTGACGGTTCGACCCAAGGCCCAGTTTCCGTCGATCGATGGCCGCGTGCCAGTCGTTGGCACAGGGTCCGGCCTGCTCCCATCGGGCGATGGGCTCTCTTCCAAACCGAAAGGCAGGAAGAGCAGCAGGACCGTGCGCCCATCGATTGCTTCCATGATGGGCGGAACGGGAGGAGGCGATGGGCCTCCCCGGCCGGCCCCTGCCTCAGATGCGTCGGACGACGACCCAGAGGACCTCGCCCTAGCCCGTGCTGAGCGCCGTCGCGCCGACCGCGTGGCTAATGGGCGTGGCCCCGCCCTCGCGCAGCGTCTCGAAGAGGAACGCAGCACCCGCGTGCAGCTCCCCGCCCTGCACCACGCTCTGCGCAAGCCCGTCTCCCACCTGTGGGAGAGAGCTCCTGACCATGCGCGACGGCATGGCAGGGCCCGGTGGGACCCTCGTGTGTGCGAGTACGTGGCCATGACCCCCGATGCCAAGCGGAAGCTCGGTCGGGCCGCCGAGCCCCTGCTGTCGATGGCGGACCCCGTGGCACGGGCAAGGCTGGAGGAGGAGGAGCGGCGCGAGCGAGCAAGACTGGCAGAGGAAGAAGAGGTGTCCGACGGCGGGGGGTCGGGGTCCGAGGCCGACAAGTCGTTGCGGCATCGTGAGCGCCCTGGGTCGATGGCGCGACTCCTCCGTGCATCGCTTGAGCTGAGCCACACGGGGAGGCTGCCGGAAAACTGGGCGGACGAGGGCGCGGACGCGGCCAAGGACGGCGTCAAGGAGAAGGGCGGTCATGACACCCGGTCGCAGTCTCCACCTGGCATTGAGGGTGACGACGCCGAGGACGCCGTTGCCACCGATGGCGAGGGCGTCGCCCCTGTTGCCGATGGTGCTGACGTGCTCGTTGTCGAGCCCCTTGCCGACGGAGCCTCCGAATGCGAAAAGGACGATGGTGACGAGGCGGGTGGAGAGGCCCTGCCGGACAAGTGGACAGGCGAGGGTCTTGTCGCCGGCGGCCTGCTGGGCACAACGTGGGGCGGACTTGTGCGGCGCGAGGCTACGCTTCGACGGGCCGGTGGCACGTCGGATGACGAAAGGGAACTCTCGACCATGGGCATGGGCGGCGGTGGCACGGCCCCCGGCCGTATCGTTGGAGACCTCGGCCTTGAGCGCCCCACGACAGCTGACCGACGCAACGGCCGTGTGCCCCTCACGACCCTACACGCCCCCGCTGCCCTTGCCGCTGCTGAGGCCGAGGCCGAGCGCGAGCGCCGGCTCGCTGCGCACGGGCTGCGCCGTGGCATGGACCAGACGGACGTCGTCGACCCCGATGCCAAGGTGCGCATCGCTGTGCAGGTCCACCCACCGGGACAGCGCACCCTGATGACGTTCGCCGACCCCACGCAGCGCGCTCTCGAGGCCACTGCACGCGAGCTTGAGAAGGCCCGGCGGACCCCCATAGGCACGGGCCTCGCACTCGGATCGACCAGAGCGGCTAATGCGGGACCCAACCAGCGGGCCAAGCTGTGCATATTTGAGCACCGTCCTGGGGCCACGGTCTACGCCGATGGCACTGCGTCGGGCCTCGCGCCGTACTCGCTGCCCAACGGCCGGCAGGCTTTTTTCTATCACGACCCCGGTCTGCTGGCGTCCGAGGTCGGCGTCCAGCGCGGCGCCGGCCCCGAGCGGCCCAACACCTTCCCCTCGGCTCTCCAGCGGCATCTTCCGCTGGCCGCTCTCCTCGATGTTGTCTCCAAGCCTCCTGGCGCTGGTACCGACATCCTCCTTCTTCGGCCCGGCCCCGCCCTTGCGCGCCTCCCTGGCACCCATACCCTGCCCGTCCGCAACCCCACGAGCCTCGAGGCTTGGGCCTTTGGTGATCTCCTCGAAGTCCGACTCCACTTTGTCCTCGAGTCTGAGCGCATTACCCGCGAAGAGATTCAAACTGATGTCGTCGACGTCGAGGTCGCGAGACCGAAGACGCCCTGGCGGTTGCCCGACTCAATCTTCCGCCCTCGTCTCCGGGAGTCCGACTCCCGCGCCTTCTTCGACGGCCGAGCCGTCGAGGACCGCAGCTTCGAGAACAACTGGCGTCGATGCATCTCCAAGGACAAGTTTGCCGGATATCTGGAACGGGAATCGAGAGGTGTCGAGGGCAAGGACGTCAAGCAGGTTGCCCGCGAGGTCCAAGCCGTCCTTCGTGACAATTACTCGGCTCTCATCGCTCTCTTCAGCTATCACGCCGTGCTGGGCGGTTCTGCTCCGTTCACGATGGAGCTCAACGACTACAGCGCTCTGTTGGAGATGGCACAGATTCCCGACAACGAATCGGAATTCTGCAAAAAGAGCGATTGTGACACGTTTTTCATCCTGTGCAACTATCAGGAGAACAAAAAGTCCGCCGAGGCGAAAATCGCCACCGAGCATTCGATGCTGCGGCATCAATGGCTCGAAGCGGTGGTGCGCCTTGCGGTTGCTAAGTTTGGACGGGGTCAGGCCACACATGACGTCGCGGAAGCGCTGCAGAAGCGAGTGGCGGGACCGCGCCTGCAGCCTATATATATCTCTCTCATCTGTCTCTGTCCCCTCCTCTTCTCTCCCCCACCCCGTCTCGCGCTCTCTCTATCTATCTATCTTCCTCTTCCCAGGCTCCTGAGCGAGTGTCTCTTTGCCCGGTGCCCCCCCGGTGCCAAGGTCGAGCCGAACGTCTTCCGCCGCGATCGACTCTACTACGAGGAGGCGAGTGACTCATTATTCCTCTCTCTATCTCGCCTCTCTTCCTTCCTCGTCCTCTCTTCTTTTCCTCTCCGCTCTTTATCTCTTTATCGGATTCCCCTCCTCTTTCTTTCCCCCCCTTCCAACCCTCTTCCTACCCCCTCAACCCCTGGAACCCGCTCCAACCCCCCCAACTTAGCGCCCACCCTCCACTGTCCTTCACCACCCCAGGTCGACGCCGTCCTGGTCAAGGCCAAGCAACCCCTTATGGCCCTCTACCTCCGCTACCGCTTGCCCCCCAGAGCCGGCGGTCTCCGCCCTAAGCAGTGGCGCCAGTACTGCTGGGAGGGATTCATTCAGGACGCTGATTTGCTCGATGACACCTTGTCCATCACCCAGGCGACCCTCATCTTCGCCTCCTCGAGGATGATGGTGGCCAACGAGATCGAGCAGTGGGGCAAGTACGAAACGCTCACTTTCGTCGACTTCTTGGAGGCCTTGGGCCGGCTGGCCGACTACAAGGGCTGGCCCTCGCTTGCCGATTTGCGCGCCGAGGGCCACGACGATGCGCTGCAGTGGAGGCTGCGCGTGGCGGCGGGAGAGGCGCCACCGCAGCCCAGAAGGGCGTCGATGGGGGGCGACGGCGTGGTCAAGACGAGGCCGCTGGCGCCGAAGCTCGAGACGCTGCTCGACTACATTTTCCGGCGGTTGATCTATACACCCGAGCACCCGGTGCCCTTCTCGGCGGCCGAGTTCGTAAAGCGGATGAAGAAGAAGAACCACGAGCTAGGATCGTGAGGTGGGCGGGGATATGTCGGCGGCGGGGCTTGTTACCGGCGCCGCGAGGGGGCTCGACACCGACCTGTCGTGGCCTGTGGCGGCAGTGGAGCGACCTTTCGAGACGCTCAGCCGACGAGACAACCTTGCCTCCCCTTCCACAGCTGGTTTCTGTAGAAGCGCGAATCCTCGCGATCGACCCGCGACTCCTCGGGTCTCAGAGCACTTCAAACGTATTCGTGGTGGACAAAGTACGGCGAGCGGGACACGTCTTGTCGACCCCGTTTCCGACCCCGTTTCTGGCGCGCCTTCGTGTCACCGCGCACTATCGTTCGTTGTCATCGGCGCGCGACGCTGACGGCTCTGATAAGACCGCAGTCCGGAGGCTCCTCGACTCTCACGGAGTCCCAAAATGATGGGCCGCGTCGTTCAGCTCTCGGTAAACGTCGAGAAGCCTGGATCGCCCTGGCGCGAGGGACGATCGCCTCGCGAGTACGCCAAGGCTTGTCAAAACATCGAAGCGCGCCGCGAAAACGCTGCTGTGGTCGTCTGCATGTCGCCCGTAGCCGACGCGAAGTTGCCCTCGTCGCGCTCTCCGTGCGGATTGGTTCGCCTCCACGGAGGTCGTCCTCCCGCGGCGGAACTAGACTGGAGTATTTCTCGCTCGGGACGTCCCCTTGCGTCTCCCCGTCGTCTTCCGTGAGTGTTTCTCCGGGCGGCCCATCGATGTCTCGCCCGGTGGAGCGTCAACGACGCCGCCGACCTAGGTTGTTCCGCTGGACAACGCCGCCGCCGGCACCGAAGGGGCGGGGCCCGCTCCTGACCCCGATAACCCTTGACATCCGACCGCCTCCTACACCTTCAACCCCTCCCTCCTCCGCTGCAGCAGCTGCAAACACTCATCAAGTCGAGTCCACCATGATGTCGACGACGACTCGCTGCAAGTCAAGGGCCCGTCCCCCACTAGTGGCCCTTTTGTTCGTGTCCCTCGTCATGGTCTATCTACTTGCGGCTCCTTCTCCCGCCGCGGCGGCTGGGTCGGGTAAGTGTGAACAGGGCAGCACGTTCTTAGAGGGCAAGGAGAACTGCATCGGCAGCCTCCAGGGTTCGAACAATACCTACAGCTTTTGCTGGTGCGGTGTGACGATGGGATCCGATGCAGTGGGCACTTGGCGCGACTGGAACCGGTGCGCGCGTCCTGGCTGCAGCGAGGCGCAGTCGTCGAGCCAGGATCCCTTCTACTGCGACATCACGTGCAACGAGCAGCCGACGGAGTGCTGCTCCAGCAGCGATCCACAGGCGAGCGAGACTTGGTTCCCAGTTGAGGTCCCGTTGGGGGGACCCGTGGGACCCCACCTGCTCACCTACCCATCCACCCACCCACCCATCGATTCACCCACCCAACCACCCACCCAACCGACCACCCTCTCACCCACAGTGCTCGTTAGTTAACGGCACTCCCGGCGGACTGTGCAGCAACGTCATGTCCATCCAGGATGCGAGCCCCCCACCGCCCGCCGTGTGCTCGCCTGCGTGCACTTCCACGGGCACATGTGTGGACACGGGCGCTGGCACCACGTGCCGGTGCCAGACAGGCTACTACGGTGACACGTGTGCGATGAACTACTGTGACAACGCCCCGTGCGGCAACGGCGGCACGTGCTTGGCCGGCGCCGATGGCTACTCGTGCACGTGCGCGGCCGGGTGGCAGGGCACCAACTGCACCGTTGACAAGAACGAGTGCGCCCTCGGGACGGACACCTGTCTCGACAACGCGACTTGCACTAACACGAACGGGTCCTTCCAGTGCTCATGCCCGTCGGGCTACACGGGCGATGGCGTCTCTGTACCCTGCCTCGACAAGGACGAGTGCGCCTTGGGCACAGACGACTGCCTGTCGACCCACGCCACGTGCACCAACACGCCTGGCAGCTTCACATGCGCCTGCGTGGCGGGCTACACGGGCGACGGCAAGACGTCCTGTGCGGCCAACACGACGGTGTGCTCGAGTGAGCCGTGCAAAAACGGCGGCGTCTGCTCCACGGGGTCAGACGGGACCTTCAGCTGCGCCTGCATCAACGGCTTCACCGGGGCAACCTGCGCCACCGCACCCGTGGCGAGCAACCCCTGCTCGGACGCGCTCAACCCCTGCGACGACAACCAGACGTGCAGCGTCTCGGGCACGGGTTCGGCCGCCGTCGCCACCTGTGCGTGCGACGCGTCCGTCTGTGCTGACACCGGAGACGTGCCGACCACATGCCGCCTCGGGTGGACGGACGGGTCATCCGCCTTGCCGTGCGCGTGCCTGGCGCCTGTCTCAACGGATGGGTCCACCGTGACCTACGCGCCGAAGCTTTCGACCTCGGGCCAGTACACGTGCAAGGCGACGTGCCCCAATGGATTCAGGCTCGGCGCGTCGGGGACGACGTGCGTCGACGTCGACGAGTGCGTCCTGGGCACGCACAACTGCGGAGCCCGTCGCGGCTGCACCAACACGGAAGGGAGCTTCGAGTGCGGGGACGAGTGCCCCGTTGGCATGCGGTGGTCGGCAATTAACGCCGCGTGTGCTGAGGTCAACGAATGCCTTCTCGACGCCGAGGTGTGCGACTCCTCGGAGACGTGCGTTGACCTCCCCTCGACCTCGGTTGGTGTCATCTCGGGTGAGGTCGGCTACGACTGCACGTGCGGCACAGCGCGCATTCGGGATGCCAACGGCCGGTGCATTGTGCCCGCTTGCTCGACTGTCGTGTGCGCCGACCCCAATGCCATGTGCGTCGTCGACGACCAGGGCTCCGCCTCGTGCGAATGCGCTCAGACGGCCGCCGGCGGCGGCTACTACAGGACGGGCGGCTCCGGTGTCGACGTTCAGTGCGCCGACGTCGACGAGTGTGCCCTCGGCCTTGGAGGGTGCCAAGACGGTGCCTTTTGCGTCAACACCATCGGGTCGTCCGAGTGCACGTGCGAGCTAGGCTGGGGTTACGACCCCAAGTGCGGCTGCGTCGAGGGCCAGGTGTGGAGCGAGACGACCAAACAGTGTTATGCCGGGCAGGAGGCCGTCGTCGATCCTGACGCGCCCGTGCCCGGCGAGGGCACGGAGGATGACCCCGCGCCCACGGCTTACTTCCAGGCGGTGACCCCCACCAACTTCCACTGCGATTCGGAGGCCATTATCGACCTCGTCTTCTCCGAGGAAATCAACGCCACGCGTGGGCAGATCGAGACGGCCATCACACTTGACCCTGTCGATGAGAAGGACACAAGCTTCACATCGAGCCAGCGCCGAATGATGCGCGAGATCCACGCACGCCGCCGTGCGCAGGTGGTCGAGGGTGACGCCGACGCTGACGAGGTCTCTAAGGTCGCTGGCCGCGTCGTCGTCAGCGCTTACGACCGCACCAGCAGGAAGGCACGGCTCAAGGTGACCTTCCCTGTAGCTGATGGGGGCGGCGCAACAGCGACTGTCCGCCTCGGGAAGTCAGCGGCGCGCTTCGCCGACGCGTCAGGTCAGCTCCTCGATCCGAGTGCGGTGACCGCTATCCCCTGCGCTTGCTACGTCCCTTCGCAAGTGGAGCAGCTTATCGATCAGGCTGGGGCCACGGCGGCGTCGGCAGCAGTCGCGACGGGCGTCGCCACATCGACGGGCGCCGCCGCTGCGGGCGCCGCCGCCGCAAGCAGTGCTGCGGGTGCTGCGGGTGGGGCCAGTGCCGCGGGCGGCGCTGCAGGCGGCGCCGCGGGCGGGGCCGGCGCCTCCGGGGCCATCGCCCTCCTCGCTGCCACCCAAAAGATTGGTGCCACCCAGAGCATGCTCCCTGCCGAGACGGGCCAGGAGACGGCAGGTTTGGCGCAGTCGCTTTCGGGTATATTCAACATGGCCAAGTGGGATACCCCCGCGGACGGCGCCGTGTACGAGTACACCAACGGCAGCGTGGACAAGGTCAAAGGATCAGCGGCTGAATGCAGGTCGGAGCTGGCAACCTGGCTCGAGGGGCGGTCCGACGGGCTGGACGAGACAAGCGCTGAGTACAAGCGCCGCGAGGCTGTGTGTGACGACGCCGCTGATGCTGAGTTGGCTATGACGATCCTGTCGGCTCAGAACACGAGGAGGCGCCGGGCCGCCGAGCGCGACGCGTGGGAGTTGTCGACGGTTCCGCGGTCGGGTGACGTGCTCCACTTTGTCACGAAGTCTGGTGCCACGCGCGGGCTCAAGACTGGCAAGTGGCTGCCCGGTCCCTGCCCCGACGCGGCACTCGCTGCCGCGTCGTGCGTCGAGGACGTCGTCCACCCCGGCGACGCCGATCTGTACCTCGAGCACGCCGCGCTGCGCTCGCGCCTTCGCCGCCTCCGCGCCAACCCCAAGTCCTTGCATCGGGCCCTCGACGGCGGGATCCGCTCGCTCCTCGGCCTCGTGCCTCTGGAGCCCGCCGACGTGTCACCGCGGCGTCGTGCTGCCTTTGGAGACACCGACTCGACTGGGTCTGACGTCGGGGTCGATGGCGAGATTCTCCAAGTTATCGACGAGATCAATGCCATCATCAGCGGCAGCAACTACGTCCAGGCCACCCGTCGACTCTTTTGGTCGGGCATCATCTTTGGCTCTGCGTCGCTGCTCCGCTTCATCCTTGCGGCTGTCGTCAAGCGCTTGCGGCTCAGAAAGCGCCGCCGTCTCCTGGCCGAGGGCGACGACATTGGGGCCGCGCTGGTCGCCACTGCCGTGCCCGTCATCCTCCAGTTCCCGCGGGTCGAGCTCGTCGTCTTCATCGCGGTGCTCCCCGTTGTCGCTGAGGCGTCGGGCTTCCTCCTTGGCCAGGTTGCCAGCGCCCTCCTCCTTGGCATCTGCCTGCTGGTCCTCGTCGGCGGCGTGCTCTTCGTGTCGGGCGCTTGGGTGGTCGTCAGCCAGCTCCTGGCCTACCCCGAAGAGCGTGACATTGTCTACGTTGTGTCGGAGCTTGAGTGGCGCAAGTACCTCACCCGGCGCGACGCCCGCGGTGGTTGGTCGTGGCTCGTCCGTGCTCTGGGCGGCAACCGCGTCGCTGCCAAGGGCGAGTGGATGGCCCAGACGGAGCGTGGTGAGACACTGCTCCGGAGATACGGCACGCTCTTTGAGGGCATCATTGGTCCCATGGTCGTGCGTATGGAGGCGACATACGAGCTCATCGGGGAAGTCCGTGTCCCGCGCCGCGGCCAGGGCAGCATCGCAGCCGATGGGCTCAAGCCTTTGAAGTCGGCCAGGAGCCGGGCCCAGGGCGGTGCGTCCAATTACGAGGGCAGTGGCTATGGTAGCGGCAAACCTGGGTCCGCGGGGACGGACGAGACGGACGAAGTCGGCAGCTCGTCGCGCGGCATCGGCGCCGATCTGCGGCCTCTGCGGTCCTTCCGTGGCGAGGGGTCCGAATTCCGCGCCCAGGCCTGGGGCGAATGGGGCGAGGACCCTGAGGCGGGCCGTCTGCCCGGAGAGGAGGACCACCGTCCCACGGACGCCGGCGCCCGTGGCCAAAAGCATTCGTCCTATGACGTCTCCGCGATGGAGAACACCAACGCCAAGCCTGTCCAGTGGGACACGGTGTGGGTGCCCCGGCTGGACCGCGGCGCCCTTGTTCCCATCACGGGGTGCAACCCTGACGCGCCTGCCAAGTCCCGGCAAAAGGCCGCCTTCATCTCGTACGCGCGCCTCGCCTCGCCCGCCGTCCGACTGGCCCTTCTGGTCACCATCGTTGTCGGCATGGCGTCGTGCAGTCAGACGAGTAACACTGGCGTCGCTGTCATGGCCGTCACAGCCGGCATCGTCGTGCTCCAGTGGTTCTCGTTTGCCATCATCATCGTGGTCGCCCCCTTCCAGTCGGTCACTGAGCAGTCGGTCGAAGCCTTTGTCGCACTGGGAGAGGGCATCTCCTACACACTCATGTTGTTGGTGCGTGTGTCCACGTACCTGGCTGAGCGCAGTGGGTCGGCCGCCGAAGGCCGCCAGGCCCTGAGCCGTGGCCGCACCGGTGGCATCATCATCATTTCCTGCATGGCCTTTGTGGTGCTGGCAAACCTTGTGGGACAGATTTGGACGGGCCTGTCGACCGCCATGGCTCTGCGGGACATGGCACGGCACAATCGGCAGATGGCCCTGCTTGCCAACCGGCTCGCCGCAACTGACGCTGCGCGCCGCAAGGCCGCCGAACTCGATGCGCTCGACAAGGAGCGCCGCGAGCTTTCGCTGGCGGCGCGCATCATGTCGGGCGGCCCATCCGTTGTTGGCCGCCGCGGCGCCCCCGGCCGGTCCCTCGGGCGCGACGAGCTTCCGCGCGCCTCCGAGCCGGGAGGAGCAGGCGCCGGCGGAGGCGACTCTGTCGACCCTGCCGCTTTAGCGTTCTTCCAATCCGATGAAGCGCGGCGGTTCCGGGCTGACTACTTTGAACGCGTCATCGTCCGTCGGTACGCTAACCGGTGGATGGGTCGCGCCCTGCGCCGGCACTTAACAGGATGGCCTGGCGTCTACGACCTGAACGGCGCCGAGGAGAGGGCGCAGCACCTCTACCTGCTGACCAAGGCCGTGAGCATAGCCGGCACGGCGGCTGAGGGGCCCGCCGTGCAGCGGCTCCGCGACCGCAGAGCGGGCCGGGCCGCCAAGGCTGCCAAGGCTGCCAATGCCGCCGCGGCCAAGGCCGCCGCCGTGCGGCCCCGGTCCAATCGGATTGCAGCCGCTGGACCGACGGGACCCGACCTGTCGCTCGAGGACGTGTTGCCGGATGCGGATGACCAGGGTCGTCCACTCGACTCGTCCCTTGGGGTTCTCGGCGCCGACGGAGTCATCGAGGATGCCCTTGTTGATGCCCGTGACCGTCGTGGCCCCTCGGACCGCCCTTCCCTCGCGGAAAAGATCGCCATGGCAGACGCCAAGGGCAGAAAGGCCCCCCGGGTCAAGACGGACGGCACCGGGCGCGTCGCCGTCCCTGCTGCCAGTGTTGTGGGTGGGGCGCGGGCCCGGCGGGGTGTCACAGGCGGCGTGGGCGTTACGCTGTCGCAGCGGCGGCTTGCGTTGGGGGCTGCCGACCGCGACCACGCCGATCGGGCCGAGCTGGCCGCCGCGCGCGGGGCCGTGCCGGAGACGGCGAGCGTCACCGCCGCGCGCAAGGGGAATGCCGTGTTTGGGGGGCGCGAGGTGGATTTCTAGAGAACAGGGGGACTTGTGAGAGAGTGATTCGTGCTGAGTCGTTCCCCTCTCGTCTTCCTTCTACCCCACTCCCCGCGCAATCTCAAAGGTGGGACGGGCCTCGGCCCGGGGCCCCGCGCAACGAGATCAGGCGCGTTGTTGCTCGCGGCAGCGCGACGAGCGGCGCAGCGCGGCGCTGCGTCGGCGGCGGCGGCAGCGGCGCGGGCTGCGCCGGTTTCTGTCTTCTTTGGTTCGAGCGCCGGGGGTGAGGCGCGGGCAGATGGAGTTGACAGGGGCAACGTTACCGGTGTTCGCAATGACGCGGCCCCCTCGACGTCGGGCCGCGGCGAGGCGGAGAAGGCTGGCCGCGCGTCGCGTGGCAGGCGGCGGCCGAGGTTGGGCGGCGTCGACGTCTCCCGATCGCTTCAGAGCGAGCCGGAGCGTTCTAGTTTCTCGCCGATGCTCAAGGATCAGGAAGATGTTGGGGAGAGCGAGCCTCCCCTCCGCTCACCTCCGCCACAGCCGCCACAGTCGCCTCGGCGCCCGCCGCTCGACGGCCCCTCGCCGCAACCGGGCCGAGTGCCGGGAGTGGGGGCGCAGGACTCGCACGGTCTGCCCCCCTGGATCCGTGCGCGCGACCGGGACCGCGCCCGCGAGGAGCGTGAAGACCGCAGGGGCCGCGAGGCCGCCGTGAGCGCCCGTCGACGCCACGCCCGTCTGGCCGGCCTTGGCGTTGACAGAGGTGGGGGGGGGGCCGACGTCGCCGACAGCGGGGCCGACGCCGCTGAGGGCCCCTCATCAGGCCTCTCTTCCTCCTGTCCTCCCAAACTACCCCCCCACCTCGCCGTCCTCGACCTCCTCCGCGCCGTCGAGGCCGCCGAAGGAGGCGTCGGAGGCGACAGAGCTGACGTCGGACTGGACGCCGCTGCCGCCGCCGCCGCCGAGCGCGCCCTTGACCGCGCCGGACGTCTCGTCCCCCCCTACGCGTTGGACGTGCTCGTCGAGGTGGCGAGGGGCGACCCCGATCGCGCTGCCGACGCCCTGATGTGGGCTCTCCGGCAGAGCCAGAGGGTGGTCATTGGGGATGGGGGCGCGGGGGGGTGGGAGGGGCGAGGAGGGCTCGACCCCCACGCTCTCCGCCGATCCCTCGTTGACGCTTGTCTCGGCGCTTTGGTCGCGTGGCCTGATCGGTGCGGGTGGCGAGCTCGGTCTCTAATGGCCGATGCCGCGGGGTGGACGCGGATGCGACCAGGAGCGGCGGAGACGGCGGCACTGCTTGGGTGGGGAGGCGGAGTCAGGGGCGACGATGGCTTGGGAAAGGGCGAGGGAGGGGGCGATGCCCCGGGGCCCCCGCACCGCCTCTGGCGGGTTCCCGGTCCGCCCCCTACCCCCCCCCAGCTCACTCGACTCCTCGGGGGGCTCGCCCACGCCTCACGCGGCCGTCCCTTCTCCGCCGCGGACGCCGCCGCCGACGACGACGCGCCCTGGCACCACCGCCGCCCCCCCCCCGTGTCGGCTCTCTCCGCCGCCGTCCTTGCCCCACTCTTTCCTCTGATCAACGACGCGGCGCGGGGCGGGGCGTCGCTTCAAGACCTCTGTCGTCTCTTGTGGTCGTTGGGGGCGCTCGGTCTCCGTGTCGAGGGAGCGCCCGTGGCCTCGGCATCAGCCACGTCCGCCGGCGGATTTGAATCCGTCGCCGAACTCAACGGCCCCGCCGCCAACCTCGACGGCCCTGCCGACGGCCTCCCCAACTCCCGGGCGATGGCCCCCGTCCACCTAGTGCGCGCCCTTCTCTCGTCAATTGCGTCGCGACTGGACGACGCCGGCCCCGATGACCTGGGTCAGACAGCCAGGGCACTTGGGGCCCTCTCATATCGCCCACCCGCGGCCGAGGGTGGTGATCGACTCCTGCGGCGGTTGGAGACGGCCGCTTTATATCGACAGGCGAGGGAGGGAGAGAGACACGGGGAGAGAGAGACAGAGCGAGATTGAGAGCGAGGGAGAGACGGGGAGACCCAACCCCAATCCCAACCCCGACCGTTACCCATCGCAGGGGGACTTTGGAGACAGGGAACTCATCCTATTTTGCCTCGGCCTCGCTCGGATCGGCTGGAGGGTCGACGGACGCCTTTGGGGTGAGCTGGAGAGACGCTTGGCCCGCCGTGGCGCCGGAGCCGGAGGCGCCGCCGAAAGGGGTGTGGGCTCGGACGAAGATGAAGACGCCGACAACGACGACGGCGCCGTGGCCCTCCGCGGCAGCCACGACTCGCTCGAGCCGCGTCACGCCGTGCACGTCGTGTGGATGGCGGGAGAGAGAGCGGGCCGGGGTTCGTCGGCATGGGGCGACGACGACGTCGACGCAGCCGACGAAAATGCCTCGCCCCCCTTGGCTCCCGACGACCCTGCCCCTCCCCCACTCCCCGCCGGCCCCCGCGCCGCCCTCCTCTTTTCGGCCCTCCTCGTCCGCGCTGCTGGCCCCGGCTCCGTCGTCGACGACCACCTCGGCCCTGGTGGGCCAGGCGGTGCCGGCCCCGGCGCTGTTTCGAATGCTGCCGCCAACGACCACTCTGCTGGCCGGCGCCCCCCCCTTGGCGTTGAGGCTCTGCGGGCCTTGGAGGACGTTTGGGAGCCCGGGTGGACTCGACTGCCTCCCCCGCTCAAAAGCGCCCTGGGGAGCGGCCTGGCCACACTTCGGTGGGTTCCCCGGGGGGCAGGGGCCCGGGCGGCTTTTTATCACGCGCTGGGACGGCGGGAGGGGCGGTAGGGGAGTGGTGCGAGGAGAAAGACGGGCGGCGAGAGTCCAAACCTCGTCATCCCATCCGCCAATCTCCTGGAGGCGCCACCTCCGCGACCACTCCTGCCCCCCCCCCACCAACGTTCACGCCTCGCACGGCGGCCGCCTCGGCCTCGGCGCGGCGCCGTCGCTCCCCACGCAGGGCCCTGCCCCTCCGCAGAGGCTCCTCGGCCGCCACCGCCTCCGCAGGCGTCAGTGCCGTCGGGTAGAGATGGGCGGCGGCCCGCCTCCCGTCCGTCACCCGCGCAGCACGCCGCCTCTCTCTCCGCCGCGCGGAGTCGTCTCCTCCGCTCGCCGTGCGGCTGCCCTCGCCCCTGTTACCTCCGCCCTCGGATCCAAGCTCTCCGTCACTTTTGCCACCGGGGACGAAACCGACCAAGCCGGCCGGTGACCCCGGGAGCGCCGAAAAGGCGGCACCCGAGTGGGTGCGGCCGAATCCGCCAGCCGCGGCGTGGCTGTGGATGGATGGATGGATGGATGGATGGA
>Ga0181573_10000267_pt1 | contig 54998 bp, 50 predicted proteins | sample 101ome_25_FD_148643 | JGI IMG/M metagenome (GOLD analysis project Ga0181573, IMG submission 148643) | Coastal salt marsh microbial communities from the Groves Creek Marsh, Skidaway Island, Georgia - 101409BT metaG (spades assembly) | ecosystem: Environmental > Aquatic > Marine > Intertidal zone...
CGCACGGACGCGGACACGGACGAACACGGACCGCGCGGACGATGAACGACTTTTCACTCGCCGAGCCCCGACTCGCGAAACGACGGCGACGGACACCGCTCACGGGTCGCTCGCGCATGCATGCGCAAGTGACCGTTGAACCCGAGGAGAGTTTCGAAGAGTACGAGGAAATCATATGCACGGCCGAGCCGACGCAAGAGCACGAGGAAGAGACGCAGTTGACGCCCTGCGTCGAATCCGCTCCACCGGCGAAGCGCCCGACCCGGGGCAGTGTAGAACGATGGACGGACGCGCACGACAAACAACTCATAGAGATAGTCTTCGAGACGTTGCGAGAGGGCAAGAAGTTGAACGACGCGTGGAGAAGAGGTTGCGTTGAAATCGATCGCAAGCACGATCACGCCGCGTCCGCGGACAAGAAGAGACCGTGTCCCGCGTGCGAAGATCGATGGCACAGGCAGCTCAAAAAACACCTCCCTTGTTTACCGGAACCCGGGAGCACGAGCGAAAGCGATTCGGAGTCGGAGTCGGAGTCGAATCACAGTGAGTGTTTGGACGAGCCGTTAGGGGACAGTGATTGCTATGACACATCCGACATCGACTGTATTCTATACGCATGGAACGCGGTTCAGGAGTGCGTTCAAGAATTGGACGGTGTGCACCCATGGAACGTGTACGTGCAAAATCATGAGCTTTACCACACGACAGAGGTGGACGAGACACCACAAGATTACATCGACGCCGAGCATGACACCCGCCAACTCACCCGCGTGTACGGCAGTGATCAGCGGTGGTTGTGGGGACAGGACGTTCTTTCATCATTCATTTGCTCTTTGCTTCAGCTCTTGCATTGCATCGGTAAACTTAAAGATAAAGAATACAACGCACATGTGTACGCACGATTGAACGCGCTGTCCAAGTTTGAAGAACCGAAGTGCTCGGGTGACCACGAAAAGACATTTATGTCGAGATTAATCGAAAAGAAAACGGTCGACGAGTGGATCGCGAGAGTTCGCGACGATTTCCTCCTGAGCATGAAACATCGATTTAGCCCGGCGTTTTACCCCAAAACAAATTTACCGGCGAGTGCATTCAGTCGAGGTCAAAGGAACGAGATCCGTTTTTACAAAGTCATGCACGACGCGCTCGATCGCGCGCGCGTTTTCTACGGCTCCGACTTTGATAGGCTAGCAAAAGACGTGAAGAGAAGCAATACTCAAGACTTTTATTACTATCCACGTCTGGACGCGCTGTACAAAAGTATTGAGGAAGGAAAGTAAAATGTTAGCATATTGTAATGAGACGACTGCTCAAGTTCTTCAATTGCATTCGTCGACACGCGGTCATGTCCCTGTTGACCGACGGGATCGTCGACTTTTTCGCGAAGGCGTTCAAACGCCAATGGAACAACGCGAAGGCGAAGTGAGTTACTTGATAACGTAAGATTTACCGAAATAGAAAATGACGGCGGCGACGATTCCTGTCGCGGCGAGGCCGACACCCGAACGTTGCCCCATGTCGTTCAAAAATCTGGGCACCGAGGTGCTCAGTTTTTCCTGAACCGGTCTAGAAATCGCCACGGCCGTGCACGCGGCGACGAGAAGCGCCGTCATTTGATCATCCGTGAGTCCACCCGGGTTCTTCGGAGCGATGGCGCCTTCCGTCACCGCGGCCTGAGGCGGGGCCATGGCGACCGCGTTCTGGACCGGGGCCTGCATTTGCAGTGATTGCATTGGCGCCTGCTGCTCGAGCACCGGCGGGGCCATCATGCCGCCTTGAGGCGGGCCTTGATCCATCATAACATCGGAAAGCGGAGTCGAGTCCATCTGTTGTTGTACCCGCACATTTTTTTCATCCGTTTGAAACGCTGTGGATGCCTTATTGTGCATCGGGTGGTGGTCGGGCGCGGGTGGCTGATGTTGCACGTGCGGCGGCATCTCGATCGGGGATCGCGTGTGCTCGGCAGGGGGCGCGTGTGGCGGATTGAGTGGGACGTATCCTTCGCCTCCATCCGCGAGATTAAGTGTCTGGATCTGATCGTGGGTCGTCATCTATGGTCCGCGCATGTTTTTCTGAGCGCGTTTGGGCGCACCGTTGTCAGTCATCGACGCTTCGTAATCTTGAGCGCCGTGCCCTTCTTCGCCGATTTGACCTTTTCGTTGTCGGCGTCCATGTGGTTCGGATTGTACATCTTCTTGTGCATTTGCCAGAGTTGAGGCGAGCCCACCCTGAAATTTTTCCGTAGCGAAGCCTTCCACCAAAAGACGCAGTCTGAAATCTTATTTGAGCGCACGGTGTTGTCCAGCACCAGGGCCCCGTAGTCTTCCGTGCAGGCCTCCAAAACCTTGTTAAACATTTCGAACGTAGGAAAGATACCAAAAAAGTTCTTGTAAAGCTTTTCCCGATTTGCCAAAACCGGTTCCTTGAAAACGAACACGAAATCACAGTTCGCCCTGAGCGCCGGCGGGAGGTCGATCGCGTATTGCAAAGTCATGAGAAAGAATATCTTGTAGTGACGCCCGTTCAGGAAGATCGTCCTGAGCTGCGTGTCGCGCACGAACTTCGTGTCGTACATGCAATCGTCTAAAATAATGAATGCATTGTTCCCCGGTTTGTCCTTGTTTGCCCCGTTCACTAGTTTGCGTTGGCGCTGGATAACGCGCTCGATGGCCTCCTTGTCGAAATCTGGGAAAACGCACAGGTCTGGTATGAAACTTCCGTAAAAAGAATTGCCCTCTTCCGTCCCGTTACACACGATCCCACACGGTATGTCTCTCTTATGGAACATGATGTCCTTGACGGCCACTGATTTACCGGAGCGCCTCTTCGCCACGAAGATGGACGTTGAGTCGTTCGGCATGTTCTCTGGCTTGAATTTCCTGAGTTGCAAATTGAGACCGCTCATCCTGGTACATGCGTGGGTTTTAAAATCAACTATTTTCCTCACTATCAGTAGAGATGGCACTCAAACTCGCAGCCGTCGGAGCAGTGGATACGTGGCTCACGACCGAGCCGACGTACTCACACTTTCTCCAGAGGTTCAGGCGTCACACGCGATTCTCCATCGAGACGATCGAAAGCCCGTTCGACGGCGAAGTCGATTTCGGGGGTGAAGTGTCGTGTCGAATCCCACAAAACAAGGGCGACCTCATCAAAAATGTGACGCTGAAGATCGCACTCACGGACCCGACCCCGGATTCCGCGGGTAGGAACGACGTGTACTGGACACCGTCGATCATCAGCCACCTGATAGAGCACGCTGATTTGGTCATAGGGGGGCAGACGATCCAGCGAATCACGGGAGAATACATCTTCATGCATCAACAGCTCAATAACTCGTTCGATGAAGTCGACCAGAGCGTCTACTTTTTGACCGGACACGGCAACTTTTTGCGGTACTCCGACGGGGCGTACCTCTACTACGTTGACATACCGTTCTACTTTTACAGAGAACCGTCTCTCTCGATCCCGTGCTGCGCGCTGACGAAACAACTCGTCGAAGTGCGCATCAAGTTCCGTCCACTCCACAAACTTCTCTGGTATACCGCACCGGTAGACATCCCACCGGACGTCACCGCGAAGATCGCCAATGTGAGTCTCGACTGTGAGTTCGTGTACGTCGAAGACGAAGAACGTCGCTATTTCATGACGCGTCCGCTCTCTTACCAGATTCAGCAGCTTCAGGTCTCGTCCTTCAAGATTGACAAGGATCACACGACGCGATCGGTCATGCTCAGATTCAGGCACCCGGTCCGAGAAATGTTTTTCACGTCGACGTCGGATTACGCGGACGAAATCAACACGCCGTTCGATTACGATACCATCAAGCGCGCGACGCTCAGGTTCAACAACGAGATCGTTTTCGATAAAACGCACAAGGAGCTCGTGTATCTCGAGCCCATGCGGAAGTACGTCAACAGCCCCTTTGTCAGACCGAGTCTCATGTTCGACACCAAAAGTACGACCATCGACGCCACGGGCGCCGCGTACTCGCTCAAGGGTGATTTCGGCGTGCACGCGTTCGCCCTCCACCCACTGGATCGAACATCCGCCTCGGGATCCGTCAATTTTTCACGCATCGTACACAAGATGCTCACCATTGAAATCGAGCACCTCTATGCGAACTACGACAGCACCGTCCGGGTGTACGCGGTGAATCACAACACGCTCACTATCGCGAGCGGATTAGCGGGTTTAAAATTTTAGCAGTCTAGTATAAGATGGCGGGACGCGTCCAACTCGAGCTCAGCCGAGGCCCGCAAGAGCGGTTCTTCACGGGTGACCCCGAATTCACGCATTTCCGGAGTGTGTTCAAAAAGCACGTCAATCACGCCACACAAAACATGGAGATCGAGCCGACGACGGCCGTTGATTTCGGGTCGACTGCCAAGTTCATCGTGCCCGCAAAATCCAGTGATCTCATCAGGCGTGCGACGCTCCGCATAAAGCTTTCACCGATCGTTCACCCGTCCGGAGACCCGGTCGGGTGGATCGAGTCGATCGGCCACGCGATCATCGACCACGTCGACGTGCGCATCGGGGACGCGTGTGTCCAGAGACTGACCGGAGACGTGCTCCAGATTCAGAGCGAGCTTCACTACACACAGACGCACCAACAGGCTCTGAAACATCTCATAGGCAAGTACCCCGAGAGGGTCGCCGGCACGCCGGTGTCGAACAAGGCCATCGCCGCGCACCTCGGCGAAGCGTCGGCGGAAACGGTACTGTTCGTGGAGCTTCCCTTTTGGTTCACCGAAGACACGCACGCGGCCCTGCCCCTATGCAGCATCACGACGCAAGAAGTGGAAATCGTCGTCAAGACGCGCCATTATCAGGACGCACCGGATGGGCATCTCATGGTGCGCACGACCGACGGCGCGCACGTAAGTTTCACACAGGGAGTTGGAACCCCGCCGAGCATCACGGGGTTCACTCTAATAACGGAGGGCGTCTTTGTGGATCCCCTGACTCGCAAGGTCATCATGGACGCGAAGAAAGAATACGTCATCACGCAGTACCAGAGAAACCAGGTGACGCTGGAACCGGGTGAGACGTCCGCGCGAATGGCGCTTCGGTTCACGAACCCCGTAAAGGAACTGTACGTAGCCGTCCGCTCGCGCATTCCAGGGGGCTCGTCCCCGTTCGATTACGATAACCGCGTGACCACCGCGGGCACGGGTAACGGTAAGACCACGGGTACTGGTGGCAGACTCATTCTCTACGAACACCTCGATTACATGACGCTCGACCTCGACGGGAGTCCCGTACTCAACGACGTCACTGGAAAGGCTATCTTTCTCAAGGCGGCGCAACCGTTCATGCACCACCGCAAGACGCCGCTCATCAGGCGATTCTACATGTATAGTTTCGCACTCGAACCGGAGTTACCGACTGTCTCGTCTGGATCCATCAATTTCTCCATGGTCAAGGAACAGGATCTCCACCTTCACCTCAATCCCCAGCCGACGTACGCTAGAGACGTCCGCGTGTACGCGTCGTCCTTCAACGTCCTCAAGGTGCACCCCGAGGGAAACGCCGAAGTTATTTTTAACTGCGAAATGTAGTACAGGTATGAAGACAGGCTTCTCAAACGCACGGCAGGAACAAGATGACATGCAAAACAGATACAGCCAGGCGATGTTCGATGTGTGCAGGCCCGTGTTCGAACAGGCCGTCGTGCTCGCGGGAAAGTACGCGAACGCGTGTCAGCGCGACATTCTCCTCGTCGAGGATTTCAAATTGGCCATGAAGTATTGCGTCATGCACCGCGTGGGGTGCACCACGGAATCTTTGTTTCCAGAATTTGAAGACGACGAGGACCCGGAAGATGACATCGAATTAGAATTCGAAGAAGAGGACGTGGACGAAGGAGCGTGGACGCCCTACGAAGGAGACGACCCCGTACTGAAGCGGATGACGAACGCGAACGAGGAATACAAAACGTGGACGCCATCGAACCCGGCTGAAGAATTTCTCAAGTCAGCATTAGATGCTCACGAGATCGAGTGATCCCAATGGCTGGCAGGACGCCGAGTACAAAAAGTTTCGGGCGTGTGGCAGCGATTCATCGTCGTCTGATTCGGATTCCGACACGTCCGACGAGGGGGAATTACCCAGACCCAGGGCGCAGAACATTCGTAAGCCGAAAAAGTACAAGAACATTGCGAAAATTGAACCGCTCGTTCCGGAGTGAAAATTTTCTGAGGATAGTGTATACAAACAATGTCCACCGCTCAAAAGCAGGAAGTCGACGACCGCTTCGATCTCGAAGACGTCACGCGCATCAGCCGCGATGTAGCGGCCCAGCTCGAGAGCCAGGCCCTCAACTCGATCGTTCAGGGTTTCTCTTTCGCCGCCGCCATGTCATGGATGGACGTGTCCAGGTGGGTCATCTCGCGCGTCGTCAAGGGGTCTAAGAACACGGGTCTTCAGTACACGTTGACCGCGACGATGACGTCTCTCTTGTCCATTGTCGTGTACCTCATCGTGTCCGCCCTGTCCAAGAAGGTCGTCAAGCCGACCACGCCGGTCTACGCCATCACTCGTTAGGTCGTCCGAGATACATCATCGCGAGGACACCGAATAAGATTATAAACGCCACGAGAACGTACGCGTCGTTCAACCACCACAATGACGTCATTTCGTCGGTATCGTCGCCCAGGACGTCCATGATACCCACGGGATCCGGTAGCTTTTTCTTCGCCAACGCGTCTCGACTCTTCGCCATCGGTTTCAGTCTGTCCAGTGAACACTCTAAGCGCACTTTGAGAGCGTGGTCGCGGTCTCTGAAATCAATAGGGACGAGTTTGTTGTTTTCCTTGTAAAACCACTCGATCTTGAGTGATTCAATCTTTCTCTGCGGGCCTTCCGTAAATCGGTGCGTCACCTCGTCATCGTTCGAAGAAACGGTCATGTACTGCTCACTGATGGTAGATTTCGACATGAAAGTCCCCGTGTAAAAGGGCGTGTTCGAATACACGGTTTGACCGAGCACGTCGGACCCCGCCGTGATTTTCACGACGTACGTCTTAGGTCCGCACTCGAAATCGATGCGCCCCTCGAGATCGATGACGGAGTTAGACGAGCTGATATCCCGCGCCGGCATGCCAAAAACTTGATTCGGCGTCGTCCGAGTCAAATCGCGAGAATCCCAGCCGTCCACGCCCGACTTGAAGAGCAGGGTGAAGTCGTCCGAGCTCGCGACGTTGCTGAATTTTAACGAGTCCCGAGTCGATCTGAATTCGACTGCATCAATCGTCGTGATTCCGGCGTTCGAGATCGACGTCAAAATTTGCGACGCGAGCGTCGATGCGTTCGGGTAATTTCGCTCGTTCAGTGAGACCGTGTACGTGCCGGCGTCGGGCGCGGGGGCGTCGATTCGCACGGAAAACCGATTGTTGTTATCGTGAATGACGAAGTTCGGTGTCGGGATTCTCGCCGACGTGACCTCGAGCGAAGTCACGTCAAAAACGGGCGTTTTGAGGTGCACGGTGTACGCGTTCGGGTTCGGATACAGCGACGCGTCGCGCTCGCCCGAGTCGATATCGATCGTGTGCGCGGTCATGCTGATATATGTGACGAGATTAATTTACAATTTTAAGGCCCAGTCTCGGACGCTCTGGGGATAGTCGTCACCCGCTCGCTCACACACGCAGAGAACCGTTTCAGGACCGAATACATCGTGCCTACACATCCAGTTCAAAACGCGCAGGGACTCCTCCCGAGCCGCGTCGTCTATGAGTACCGTCGGATCCACTGCGTTAGGGTCGATTCGACGGAACAAGTACTCGCACGCATCGGCGTCGTCGTTGTTGATCGCGATCGTAAACGCGACGCTGTGTGTTTTCTGAACACCCTTTAGCCCGAACTCCGAAAAGCTCGCGCCCACCCACTCGAGCACCCGCGGGCGCATGCCCTGCACCGCACCCTTGATACACGCGTCGTACGCACCCGACGGGTCACACTCGAACCAACCGTGCGATCGCATGCTTTCGAGCTCGTCGAGTCGACCCTCCATCGACGCGACGAGCATGGCGCGATCGCGTCCCATGCGCGCCGAGAAGTGGTGCAAACGGCTCGCGCGCGGGCGTTTTTTGACACGGGACTAGGGTTTAGTGAATTTTCACGTCTCAACTCAATTGGGGAAAGTGCACTCAACCTGAACCGCCTTATAGTCACCGACATCCCGAACTTCGCGATTCAAAACCTTCGTATGGGGCGTGTAAAACGATTGGAGATTGGACGTGACAGGCTCGACGGTCGTGATTGTGTACTCCGAGCGTTGTTCGGGGGTGAGTGAGGCGTACGCGTCGGCGCGAATCGACGTGTTCGACAATGCATGGAAAAACGACGTGTACCCGGGAGTCACGACGTACTCCGTGTTCAAGTTGGCGTATTCCGCGGCTGTTATGTTGGAATACGTGACCTCCTCGACCACGGAGATGTTGGAATAGTGTGTGATGACTTTGGTGTACTCTGTGTGTACGTTGGCATCGTACACGTCCGAACTCACGTTGGAGTACACGACGACCGGTGCGTACCCTTCGATTTCCGTGGCGGACGTGTTGCTCGTGTACATGGGTGTGAAGCCTTCTTGAGCGTCCGTGGCCAAGTTGGCGTACTCGCCAACTTGAACGTTCGTATAGACACTGACACCGTCGTAGACGACGACATTTGAATAGTGGGACACGGCATTTCCCACGTAGTGGGACACGGTACTGGAGGTCCAATAACAGTTCTCGACATAGCCCGGCTGTTCGGTCTCGCTCGTGACGAGCGCGTTCGACTGGGTCACGGAGACGATGTTTGAATAGTAGGTCTCTGTAGTGGAGTTTGCGAAGTCACATTGGTCCTTGATGGTCACCACTGCGGGTTCACCCTTGGTGAAGTAGCCTTCGACGTTGGAAGAGATTACGAGACCGTCTCCGACCTGTAAAGACCCGTTCTCGTTCGTGACCCACAACTTCATGGACCCACCCTCGAGAGGGGTCACGAGAGTTGGGAGGTCACGGAGAGTCTGGCGCTGTGCGAGTCGGACCTGACGGGCCTCTTCGGTCGCGTACGGAAAATCCACGATGGCGTACCGGTCGGTCTGTTCGAGGACCTGATTTCTCTTCTTTCGGAGTTGCTTGAGTGGTCTCTCTCCGTTTATCTTTTCACACTCCGCGGTGAGTTCCTCGACGCTCGGCTTCGGCACGTTTTCATCTTTCCATATCAAACCTTCGTACTCCGACCCCGAACCGTGCAGTTCCCACTCGCAACCGGGGTACAAACTCGTCAAGGCCTGTGTAAAGTCCATTATAGTATGCCCGGATAAAATTACTGCGCGATTTCCATGGCGGTCTTCTGCGACACACCATTTTCGTTACCCCCCCCTCCGGTCGAGCCAGCAGTTCTGTTCAACCATATGGCATAATTAGCATTGCTACCTGCAGAATATACTTGATAAGTCACAGTACTCGTTGTATTAGGTGAGTCTATCCATGTGATCATGGCTTGTTGGGGTGTGCTATCTGTATTATTATCATAAGATGCCGTGGTCACACCACTATGATCTACCTGACCAGACACCGTGTTGTATCCAATTTGAACACCATCCCGGTATATTCTGAAAACATTGTCGTGGTGGGCTTCATACTCTATCCGCCATATCAAATAAATTTTCGAATTTGAGAAGTGCGGTTTGATGGAAAGATCGAGCGGAGAAACGTGTACAGACCCAGCGGATGAATACGCGACCTTGTCGTGCACTTGCGCGGAGACGAATTGCACGGGCACCCCGGGTGCGTACAAGGGTGCCGCGATGTGCACTGGCTGAGCGATGACGTTACCGAGGCGACCCATATCGTAGAGACGCTTGACCTCTTCGGCTGTGAGGACGACGTCCCATATTTTAGGGTTAGACATGTAACCGTCTAAGAAAGATCCTGGTGTAGTTACGTCCGCGCCAAAATAGATTGGATATGATGATGGTAGTGTGATGCTAGTGGTACCACCCGAAACCTGTGTCCCCTGTGACAATTTTACGTTATCCATGTATATGTTCACGTTATCTACACCACCCGTTCCGTCCCATGTAACTGCCATGTGGACCCAATTGTTGGTCGTAAAAGTGTAAACATAATCCCGATATGCAACTCCAAGTCTTGACTCTACCCTAAAAACGTTATTACCAACATAAATTGTGAAGTTCGTAAAACTTCCACTACTTGCAGCTCCAAAAGAATACACAACTTTCCATTGCCCTGCTGAATGGAAATTTATCCAAGCTGAAAAGGAATGTGCACCACTAGTTTCTGTCAAGTGCGCACCCGATTTTGTGGTGATATAATCATTCGAACCATCAAACACTAACGCCTTCTCCGTGGCGTCGTAATATGGGTTGTACGCTGCACCCCCGTAAGTATTCTCTAATAGACCATCCAACCCCCTCCCCGACGTATCCCGCACCACCCCATTCTCCATGGGGTTCGTCGAGGTGTTGTATTCCACCACGAGCCGGTCCCGTCGGGGCGTGTCGTCCGCGTCGAGCGGTGGTCCTATGCGAGGCACCGTGAGGTTTTTGGTGAGTTTGAGTTCCCCATCGTGCAGGGTGGATTGACCACGCTCGCGGGTGCCGAAATATCTATGCGTCTCATACTGCCAAGTGGAGTCGCCCCGTACTTTGGTCACAATCATCGCCAATTGACTAAAATATTCCGTACTGTTCAATGAAAATTGAGTTTCGCTACTGATAGTTTCACCGGTAAAAGATTTGATTACCGTCCAAGTCACGCCATCGTTACTTCCAAGTATAGTGAAATCTTCCGGTGAACGATTGCCACCGTTTCCAAGTGAGAGTGCATCAACCTTAATTCTATAGGGCATTTCAAGAACTATGTACGCACCGGTAATACCCGAACCAGGTAATTGCGTCGTTCCATTATAAGCGTAATCTGTCCCACCAAATGTATAGGCATCTGCATGATATATATCAGTTGAATCATTGAATGCTTCCCACGCATGATAACCATGAGACGACGCATAATCGGTTTCACCGGCATACACCTTAAAAACCCCATGCCCGTCCATGTACGTTTCGTAACCAGTCATCGCCCTCGGTGGGAACTCCTCAGATTCGTGAGCCTCGTCCATCACCGTCAAAGCCGCCTCCGGTGTAGTCGTCCCGATACCCACGTGTCCCTTGTACACCGAGACGGACGACGTCGCCACACCGAACTGGTCCTTTTGCGCGTCCCACAGTTCGAGGGCTTGCTCCTCGTGGAGATACTTGTCGTACACCCGGAAGTTCGCGACCTTGCCGTCCAAGCCCTCGCCGACGCGGGCGACGATGTCGAGGTCTCCTTCTTCGGTGCCGAGAAGTTCTATGTTTTTTATATGAAATCGAAGACCATTACCGTCAATACTTCTTATTACGACGGCGTGATACTTAAAATAATTTGAGTTTCCAGATATAGTAAGGGGTGCTACGTCGTTTGTATAAGTACTCGTAGATTGTTCGGCGATTAAAGTCCAACCCGTAGTAACAGTGGGTGCAGAATTTTTTCCAAGAAAAGCAATACTACCCGGGCTTCTCGACGCGGACAACCCGTCACGCGTTAAATTAAACCCTGTGATTTTGAGTTTTCTCGGTGATTCCAATATAATATATTCTCCGCCGTGTTCCGTGCTAGACGTATCAGTGAGTCCACTTGATGTATTTTCTACACCAGCACTAGTGTATTTTTCATCAGACTTCCAGTAAGTTGAATTATCTTCATCGAACACATGCCAGGCGCGATCACCGTCGGAGAGTGTCTCATTACTCGCCGTCACCACATACCCCCGATGTACGTATCCAGTCATCGCGATGTGCGGATATTTCACCACTGTCGAGAAAGGGAAGCGAGTGAAGTCGTTCTCTTTGTGGCCGTAGAAACGCATATGTTCGACGACCAGTGCGTCTTCACCATTGATGTTTTTACACAGGAACATGAGATATTTATAGCCAGTGGAAGTATTTATAGGAAAAGTTTGTGTAGCTTGGTTTAACGTTGTCGTAGACGATAGAAGTAAATCCCAATTCGTGTCGTCATTGCTACCTAATATGACCCAAATAGTTGCGAGACGTGTTGAGCTAAATGTACCCCCATTTGTAAAGTATACAGAAGATGGTACCAATTTGTGTGGCATTTCTATTTTGTTCCAGTGTCCATTGTGTGTCCCACCGTCTGAATCCGTAAACGTATCACCGTCAATGGCTGCGTATGGAGAAGATGAACTGTATTTACTAAAGTCGGTCATCCATACACCAGCAGTCGTAGAAGTCGTATAACTTACAGTGGGATTGTGTGCACCCCATGCGGGTCTTTTATTATTACTATCCGTTAAATATTCACTACTCGCACTCACCCTATACCCATACTGCGAGTTTCCCGTCATCGCAAACGATGGGTACTCCCCGGACGTGTCTTGCACTTGAACATCCCCCAACTTTCGACCGTCGAGGTAGCACGTGCGTAGACCACCACCCCCTTGTGTGGCGTACACGAGATTGTGCCACGTGTTTGCCGTGAGGAACTGGTTATCACCACCATCGATCCAACCCAGGTGTCCCGTTTCGGTCAATGAGATGGCGGTCTTCGCGTCAGCCTCACCCGCTTCGGTCCCCACGTGGAATAGTGTGGCATTCGAGGTCACGTTGGCACAGTTAAACCACAGGGACACGGAGTGTGGGTGCGTCCCCTCCATCGCAAAGTCCCCGGTAGACATCGTCACGTTCGAGGTCGTGAGGGACGAGAACGACCAGGCGTTCCCGGAGAAACTCTCGCTGTTATCGGTGAGTGTGTGTCCCTCCCCGGAGTAGTCCGTCGGGGTCGACCCCTTATCGCCATCGATGTACAACTTGACACCCGTCGTATCCGGAAGGTTGAACTGGGACGTGATGGTGGTGTCCACGGATGTGTCGGGGTCCGAAGTTTCTTCGTAGCCGTAGAGTTCAAGTTCGCCTATTGAAGCACCCTCTTGACCGTTAGTTTTTACAACAACGAAAGCGTACTCTAAATAGTATTCTGTAGCATCGATAGTTTGATTGGTTGTGTTCCACGCTCCTGTATCTGTTCCACTTGGTATCTCATATGTATAATTTTTCACATGTGTCCACGTACTTTCGTTTCTTCCATATATATCAACTTCATACGGCATGTGCATATTGGGTGCATTCACGACAATGTTTTTTAGTTTTATCTTTGAAGGTAATTTTATAATAAGGTATTCACCGATACTCGTATTCGTGTCGAGTTGAGTTTGAGGTGATGACGGTTTCAAAGCAGACGGCGTTGCAGTGCTCTCATTATTTACGTAAAGATCGTCGGTTCTCCAGCGAAAGCTCAAGTCGTTAGATATACCATCAAATGCACCATATGCAGCATTTGTGGTGTTATTGTTTTCATCACTCGCACTCGCCACATACCCACCTACACCAACATTACTCGTCAACGGCACCTCCGGATACTTCCGCAAAGGCACCGGACCTCGTGCGTGCGGACCCGTTTGGTCAACCACCGTGTTCCCACCCGTGATGGCCGCCGATGCCATCTCGACCTTCCCTCCATCGATCGCGAACGATTCGGTGAAGAGACGCCATTCACCTAAAATGAGGCGACCATTATCAGCATTACCCACAATATTTGTAACAACGATGGCGTAGTATTTGTAATGTTCCGTTGCGTCTACGACGAATTGTTTTTGCACATCATCCGTATAATCATCACCAGTTATTCCACTAAAAGAACCCAAAGTAGTCCAAGATGTATTATCATTTGAACCGATAATTGAAAATGAACTTGGCATATTGAGAACGTTACCGTCCCGTGATTGCAAAGATATATGTCTCAATTTTGTCTTGTATGGGAGTTCTAATTGGACCCATTCACCGGTCACACCACCGAGAGACATTCCACCTGTATGTGCATATGGCGATGTAGTCGCGTAGGACACATTGGACGAATAACCACCACCGACCTGAGCATTTGTCTTATTAAATGTTTGCCATGATGGATGATTGTTAATACTCCCCTCACTCGACGCCGTCACCTTGTACCTCCCATGTCCATCGACCACCGTAGAATCACCCGTGAGAGCCGCTGGTGGTTGTTCGCTCACGATGGAGAGTTTGTTCGAGATGAGCCCACCGGAGTCCTCGAACTCTTGGGTGGTGGCGTTCCATGTCACGAGGTTCGACGCCGTGGTCGCCAGGGTGGGGTCGGACACGGACACCTTACCGAACGTCGCGACGTTGGTGGTGACGTTTCCGTTTTCGAGGATGTCATCGAGTTGATATATGATGGAGAGTGGGATGGTGTTGATTGTGAGGCTCGTCGTCGTGAGTTTGAGGACGTTCGCTTCGCCCCCAACGTTCAGTTTGTAGTCACCGGGGTCGACGTTGATTCCAACGTTCCCGTGTTCGTCTATGCGCATCCTCTCCGTGTTTTTCGTGGCGAAGGTGATGTGTTGCTTGGTCGCGTCCGAGAGCGCGCCCTCGATGGTGATGTTGGACTCGTTGGAGTTCCCGGCTCTGAGCACCAATCCGGTGTACTGATTGTCGGTGTCCGTGTCGTTCGCGTTGAGGTTCAACTGTCCCGCGCTCCGGAGGTACACGTCGGAGTTTTCGTCCGTGTTAGCGGGACCCCCGAGGCGAAGGTGCCCGTCGACGTGCAGACCGGCGACGCCAACGTCCGCGCTGTTCGGTTGGATGCCGATGCCCGCCATCTTTTGGGTCACGAACGCGGTCGTGGCGTTGTTAAACTCCAGGGTGTTCGTGGTGGTGTTCCCCAAGTTGCTCGTTTGTTGGAGGCTGTACCCCGGTAAAATTTCTATGGACCCCAGTGTGAGTTTGTGTGAGATGTACGCGTTTCCTTGCACGCTCAGGGTGTTCCCGTCGGTCCTCGCGTCGTCGACCCAGAGGTTAGACCCGACCGCGAGGGTGTGTTCCGGAAACAGGTTCCCCACGCCCACCATCCCGGTGGTCACCAGGGAGGTGGCGTTTCGGAACTCCACGATGTTGGATGTGACGTTCCCGTTCAGGATGATTTCTTCGAGGGTGGACGCGATGTTATCCAACTGGGAACCGTCCCCGATGAAGGTCGTCGCGGTCACGTTCCCGGCGACCAGGACGTTCCCCACGGACACGTTCAGACCGGTCACGACATTGGAGAGGGTCACCTGTTGATCCGTGGTGGCACCGAATTCTGAGACGGATTGGAAATCCGTGACGAGGTTCGAGAGGAGCCCACCGTCGCCCTTGAAAAAAGACGCCTCGACGTCGCCGAACACGTTGATGGTGAAATTGTTCGCTTCGTCCATCACGATGGTTTCGTCCGACGCGGCGTTGAGGGTGTGCCCGAACCTGAGCGCCGGTTGGTCCTCATCGTAGTACACGATCACGTTACTGTCCGAGGACGCCCCGAGATTTCTTGAGATCAAGATGCCCGTGTTACTGGAGCTCGATGTGTTCGCCGAAAGTTCCAGAATCCGCTTCAGTTGAAGGTTCCCTTCTGGAATCTCAACCTCGCCGGCGAATGTCTGGAGATTTGTGGCCATCTATACTCTAACTACAGAAAAGTTCTGTGTGCAAAAATAATGCATACATTTTTGTCGACACGAAGTAGAACAATGTACTTTAAAATCGAGAGGCGCATCAAGACGCCCGGGGAACGCGCGGTGTATTGGTCTGGTGATAAGTACATCACGTACACGTCCGTGGACGCGGACGGGAAAAAGTGTCTGGTGTACGAGAGTTTCAACGGTGACTGGGAGCCCACCGGAGAGGAGCGGCGGGTTTTCGGGGAGAACTTGGAGGCGAGGGACCCGGTGATATGTCGCGTGGGTGAAAAAATCTTCGTCGTCTTCAACGGTCTGTCCCCGTTTCAAAACCAAGAGCGGTGCATGTGGATGCACACCCACGGAACGCAGACGGTGAAACCGGTGTTTTTCATGTCCGGGATGCACGACGTGGAGCGGAACTGGTCCCCGTTCGAGTACCGGGGTCGTCTCGCGTTCGTGTACTGCTTCGATCCCCTCGTCATACTCATCTGCGACTCGGACACCGGTAAGTGTTCGGTGATCAAGGGGACGACGCCCTGTGCGACGAAAGGGTTAGTCCTCAAGGGTCGGTGCAACCTGCACGATCGCGGTGAATTTTACGAAGGCTTCGCGCGCTCTAAACACAACGGTAAAGAGTTGGCGCACCTCGTAAAATTCACGAAAAAACTAGAGTTGTGGAACGTGTCCGAACCGGTGATGCACGAGGACGCGGAGAGCGACGACGTGCAGGTTCCCCTCGCGTCTTGGGTGGAGAAGGACGCGGTGTACGTCACCGCGCGCATCGGAGACGCTCCGGGGTGCGTCATCTCCAAGTACTGCGAGAAATCGTGGTCACAAAAAGTCAGGGACATGCTCAGTAAGTAAACGTGGCGACGGGGCTCGCGTCCTCCTCGATGGATTCCACCTGCCCCTCCGAGCTGGACGTCATGTACTCGATGGAGAGGGAGTAACTGTAATCCGTGGTCCCAGCCTGTGTGGGCTCCATCACAACCTTCGTGGGCGTGGTCGTCACCGTGGACGACCACGCGTACGGATTCGTCTCGTACCCGAATTTGTTGAACGTTCCGATCTGAATGTCCTGTGCCGTGCCCCCACCGGATTTCTTCCCCCCCTGCATCTCCAAGACGAGGGTGGAGACGTTGGAGTATCCCTCCACCAACTGTGCGATGATTTTCGCGTAGAAGACGTCCGAAGTGAAGACGACCCCGATGTTGGAGTTGGTCATCGTGCTCGCGTATCCGTACTTTTTGTAGGGCACGGTGTCGAAGTTCACGACGGTTCCACCGTGGATGACCGCGTTGTTGGACACGGTGATGTTGGAGGAAAACTCCGGGTCGAGGAGGTCTGATTTGAGGTTGATGTTCGATTCGAGGATGGAGATGTTGGCGATGTTTGACAAGTACTGCCCGTCCCCGTAAAACTGATTCGCGTGCACGTTCCCGGTCGCCGAGATCCCGGTCGCGTTCGACAGTTCGATGGTGAGGGTGGACGTGTTCCCACCGTTGGTGACCTGTTCGAGCGTCTGAATCTTCGTCAGTAAGTTTGTCGGATCGATCTTTTTCATGTCGTTGTTCTCGTCGTTCACGTACACGTAGTTGAGGTCTCCGTTCGAGGTGACGATTTGGGCGTTCGGGATGTCGTTCGCCCGACCCACACCGGTGACGAAGACGATCCCGTTCGTGTCCTTCTTGATGCAGATGCCGATGTTTTGGATGAGATCCGGATTCGTCGTGTCGTACGGTTTCACGTTCGAGAGACCTCCCGGGGTGGTGTTGGAGACGTAGAGGGTGTCGCCCTCGTTGAACGCGCTCGTGTCCACGTTGTTCACCTTGCCGTACGCCACGGCGTAGCCCTCGTTCCCGGTTGTCACGTTTTCGGACATGAGACCGATGGCGGGCATGGTGACCGGAGAATCCGATTGCGCCAAAGCCACGTTCGCGACGTTGGTGTTCCAACTGTTGTAGATGTACACCGCCTTACCTCGGTCCAGTTGGGAGCCCGTGTTGTTGTGCACGCGGATGTAGTTCTTGATGCCCATCTCCTCGTTCACCCAGTTGGAGCCGTCGTACACCAGGGCTTCGTTCGTGGCGGGATTCTCGATCTCGACGTTGGAAAGTTGGTCGAGTTTCACCACGACGTTCGCCGTGAGGTCGGTGGTCAATGCGGTGGTCGGGTTTTCGAAACTGACAACCTGGTCGGTGGTGTTCCCACGCTCGGTGACTTCTTGGAGATTGGTCGCCAAGTTGGAGAGGAATCCACCGTCGCCGTAGTACGCCTCCGCGTTCGCCGACCCGAAGACGTCCAACACGTTGCTTCCGGTGTGGGTCCCCCCGTTCACCACCAACTTATACCCGAGGCTGATGTTCCCGGTGGAACTGTCCGCGACGAGGGTGTCGTCCTTCCAGTTTCCAGAGTCCACGCTCGGGTCCCTCACGGTGATGTAGAAATCGTCTCCGGAGTTCCTCCCGAAGGCAGCGCGAGACACGTCGTTGTTCGCGAAAGTCACGGTGGAGAATCCCCCGTCGGTGTCGTTGAGGAAGATGTCCGGCTCCACGGAGTCTATCCGGAGTGCGCCGACGCCGTCGTTGAGGGAACCGGCGGTGAGTTGGAGGGGTGGCGTCGAGGTGTTCAAACTATTGAAAGATAGGGTCTGCAGCCCCTGAATGGTGGACACGTTGAGGGTGTGGGCGTTCGCGTTCCCGTGCACGTCCAGTTCGAAGAGGGGCGCGTTCGTGCCTATCCCCACGTTCGATCTCGAGACGTCGACCACGAAGGTGTCGGTGTCCACGGTGACGTCACCGGCGACTTCTAAACCGGTGTTATTGATGAGTTTCAAATCGTTCGCGGTGAATTGAGCGATGATGTTCATGTACGAATTGTTTTGCACCGCCACCTCGACGATCCCGTCCTCGGCGTTCAATCCCGCGTCGCCGATTTTCCCGGTGATTTTCGCGTAGTCCACCTGATCTCCGTTGTCGTTCTCCCCCGTGAATTTAATCTCTCCGATGTAGTCCCCGTTCGCGGGCGTCGCGCTGTTCCTCCACATGACGAGTTCCGGTCCGGCGGCGCTTCCCCCGTCCGTGGATTCCATCGTGATGCCGGTCGTCGTGAGGGCGCCCACGTTGGCGCTTCCGTGGACATCGAGCCCGGTGGACGTCAATTCTCCATACACGTGCACGGCGAGCGCGTTGGCTTCGTCCGGGACGAGATCCGTCGAGCTCGGGTCACTGAGGGTGTGTCCAATCATGAATTCGGATTCGTTGCCCCGGTAACCGATACCCACGTTCGAGGACGGTCGAGTCATGATGATGCCCATGTCCAAGGTGTCGGAGACGTTGTTGTTCGCCAATTCGATGATGGCGTCGTTCACGATGGTGTTCTCGGTGGTGAGTTGAGTGACCGAACCCTCCACGATGAGGTTTCCGGAGACGTTCACGTCACCGTCGACGGTGAGGAGGGAGGACCCAAAGGTGAGGGCGGCGCTGTCCGTGAGTTCGTTGTCATCGCCCACGAAGACGATCCGGGTCGCGGTCAAGTCTGACATGAAAATGTTATTACTCACGGTAATGTTGGAATCGAAGGTGGGGTCGAGCAAATCCGCCTTATCGCTCTCGAGCGTGCTCACCCTCGCGGCGTTGTCCGACAAGTCGGTGCTCACCACGTCAATCCTGGAGGAGTTATCGGCGAGATCGGTCTCGAGGGTGGACACCCGGGCGCTGTTGGAGGACGCGTACGTCTCGAGGGTAGTTACCCGGGCGTTGTTGTCTGCCAAATCGGTCTCCAAGGTGGACACCCGGGCGTTGTTGTCCGCCAAGTCGGTCTCCAAGACGGATATCCGGGCGCTGTTGGAGGACGCGTACGTCTCCAAGGTGGACACCCGGGCGCTGTTATCCGCCAAATCGGTCTCCAAGGTGGACACCCGGGCGTTGTTGTCCGACAAGTCCGTCTCCAAGACGGATATCCGGGCGCTGTTGGAGGACGCATACGTCTCGAGGGTGGACACGCGGGCGTTGTTATCCGCCAAATCGGTCTCGAGGGTGGACACCCGGGCGTTGTTGTCCGCCAAGTCGGTCTCCAAGACAGAGACCCGGGCGCTGTTGGAGGAGGCGTACGTCTCCAAGGTGGACACCCGGGCGTTGTTATCCGCCAAGTCTGTCTCGAGGGTGGACACCCGGGCGTTGTTGTCTGCCAAGTCGGTCTCCAAGACGGAGACCCTCGCGCTGTTGGAGGAGGCGTACGTCTCCAAGGTGGACACCCGGGCGTTGTTATCCGCCAAGTCGGTCTCGAGGGTGGACACCCGCGCGTTGTTGTCCCCGAGGTCGGTCTCTAACACGGAGATTCTCGAGGCGTTGTCCGCTAAATCCGTGACCACGAGGGTGACGTTCGCGGTGTTGGAGACGTTGGCTAAGTATTGCCCGTCCCCGTAGAAGACGCCCGCGGTGACGTTTCCGGCGACGAGGGCGTTTCCGGAGAGATCCAACCCGGTGGGATTCGTGAGAACGATGGTGATGTCTGACTCTGCCCCGTTTTCGGTGAGGTCTTGGAGGGTGGAGGAAATGTTAGACAAAAGACCACCGTCACCGATGAAACTGTTCGCGGTGACCACGCCGGGCTCGCTGATGAACACGTTGGCGCCCACGTTCAGGGTCTGATCTAAGAAGAGCGACCCCATGATTTCCACATTCATCACCCTGCTCTCGTCCACGCTCAAATTTGTCGTGGAGTGGGCGATGACGAGTTTCTCGTCCACCCCTTTGTAGGCGACGATGACGTTCGCGTTCGGGCGATTGAGTCGCAGACCCACATCGGTGGCGCTCACGGAGTTGTTGTTCGCTAGGTCCAAGACCGGGTCGTCGATCTTCACCTCTGTGGATTTCACGTACGTGACTTCTCCTTGGACGATCAAGTTCCCGGTGACGACCGTGGCGTTCGCCTCGAGTGTGAGCGCCCCGGAATCGGTCTTGACCTTCGGTGTGGTGACGTCGGTGGTGTAGATGCCGTTGTCGGCAAAGTTTCTGATGGAAATCAAATCTCCGTCGTGCTTGGCGAAAATGTTGGATCCTATGGACAGGGCGTACACCGGGGAGTACGGGTTCGTGTTGCTCACGCCGAAACCGTTCGCGCTGTACAAGGTGCCGAAGACGTGCACGTTGAGGTCACGGGTTTCGTCCGGGACGAGGGTGAGCCCTTCCGGACCGTCGTTGGTGTGGGCGATGATGAACTCATCGAGGGTGTTGTTGTACCCGAACGCGACGTTCATTCCGGGTCCACCAGACATGCAGATCACACCGGAATCCGTGGCACCGGGGTTACCGATCCCTAAAATGGGATCTTGGATGAAAACCGTGTTCGATTCGAGGTACGTCAGATTACCGTACACTTGGAGATTCCCGTAGATGGACGTGTTCCCGGTCATTTTGTTTTTCCCATTGTTGTTAAACTCCGTGCCCTCGGCGAAGAGTTGGGTGGCAAACAATTTTCCATTCACTTCGAAGACGTTTCCGGTTTCTATCGCGTTCGTGTTCACCCCGACTTTCCCGAGGGTGATGAGGGACACGTCCGTGTTCGTGAATTGTATGGTGTTGCTCGTGACGTTCCCGTAATCGGAGACGTGTTGGAGGGTGATGTTGGAGATCCCACCTCCGTCTCCGGTGACTACTCCGGTGAACACCGGGTTATCGATGGGCGCCTTCAATATCTCGAGCGTGCTCACCCTCGCGGCGTTGTCCGTCAAATCGGTCTCCAGGACGGACACCCGCGCGTTGTTGTCCGCCAAATCGGTCTCGAGGGTGGACACCCGCGCGTTGTTGTCCGCCAAATCGGTCTCCAATACGGTGACCCGCGCGTTGTTGTCCGCCAAATCGGTCTCCAAGACGGTGACCCGGGCGGCGTTGTCGGTGGTGTCCGTCTCGAGGACGGAGACGCGCGCTGCGTTGTCGGCGGTGTCCGTCTCGAGGGTGGACACGCGCACGGCGTTGGAGGCTAAGTCCGCCGTGTTGACGGAGATTCTAAAACTGTTATCTAAGAGGCGACTGCTGAGCACGGAAATCCTGGAACTGTTATCGGCGAGGTCGCTCTCCAAGACCTCCACCCGCGCGGCGTTGTCCGAGGTGTCCGTCTCCAAGGTTGCGATCCGGAGCACGTTCGAGGCGTGGTAGGTGTACAAGGTTGACAACCGGAAAGAATTGCTATTGACGTCGGTGCGGAGGGACGTTACCCTCGAAGAATTGTCCGCTAAGTCGGTGGTGTTCGTGGAGATACGGCTTGAATTATCCGCCAAATCCGTGGTGTTCGTGGCGATGCGACTGGAGTTGTCGTCGAGGTTGGTCTCGAGGGCGTCTATCCGGAGCACGTTCGCGTTCAACTCTTCGTCCGTGGCGATGTTTGACAAGTACTGCCCGTCCCCGTAGAACACCCCGGCGGTGAGGGCGTTGGACACGGTGAGGTCCCCGTACACGTGCACGTTCAAGACGTTCGCCTCGTCGGCGAGGACGTACCTATCGGTCGCGGTGTTTTGCGTGTACGCGAGGATAAGTTCATCGGTGCCCTCGACGTAACTGACACCCACGTTCTGTCCACCGGGTCTGTTCATGATGAGACCCAGATCGAAGAGGAAACTCTGGTCGGTGTTGTTCCTGCCGAGTTCGATGAGCGGGTCGCTCACGCTCAGCGTCGTGGATTCCACGAAGGTTGTATCCCCGGTCGCCACCAAGTTACCCTCTATCCGCACACCCCCGCTCACGACCAACACGTTAGACCCGGTATCGTCCACCCACAAGTTTGAACCCACGCTGAGCGTGTGCCCCGGAGACGCGTTCGCGATCCCGACGGGTCCTGTGGTCACGAGGGAGAGGTCCGCGTTCGACAGGGACACGGTCTCCGAGGTGACGTTTCCGTAGGTGGTGACGCTCTGTAAATTTTGAAACTGGTGCGACGGGTGCCCGCTGTCACGGATCTCCTTCGTCTGGGTGTTGTACACCAGGGTGTTTCCGGTGACGTCATCTCCGTAAGTGATCGGGGCGACATAGAAGCCCGACGTCGAGACGTTGACGACCTCCTCTGTGGCGTTGATGAGGATGGCATTGTCAGCCTGGCTGTCCGGCATGAACCGACCCAAGCGGATCTTTTGAGATCGCTCAACGGTGTTCAAGTTTTTCACCATCTCCTACTCTAATACTATGTAAGATTTTATCGATTATCAATTGGCATACCGAGTGGCGGCGATGCCGTTAAGATACGTGAGAATTTGAAGGTTCACGGCGTATATGTCGTCTGTGAGGATTTCGGTCTCACTGTGAATCTTGAAGGATGAAATCCGGGAACAGTTCAAAGACCCCGACGGTTGAAGGAGGGAGGTTTGCATACAGAACGGGTACATGAAAATATCCGGAGACGTCACCGTGGACGTGTGATAGTAGTGGGTGACGTCCATGAAATTCGGTCGCGCCCACTTGAACGGGGAGAGATCGGTGCCGTTGATGGACAACTTGATCTTGTTCGTCGTGGACTTGAGGGAACTCGACAAGGTGTTGCTCGACGCGATGAATTTGACTGGGTGCGAGAAAGTCAACTCTTGAATCGTGTCGTTGGCTGCGATGTTCTTTTGCACTTGGAAGATGAGTTGGTGTTTCTCCTTCGTGGTGTCGGAGAACACGGCTCTCTCCTCGTCACCAAGGTAGTACATCTGGGAGAAGCACTGCCACTTGTAGTTGGCGGCGTTCGGTCCCCACCGGATTCGAAGTTCGACGTTGGAGTACGGGATGGCGCACAAGATGAGCGCCGTGGACGGTTGTTCGCAGAACGCGAAGCGCAGGGGAAAGAAGTAACTCGAAGAGGACGAACCGGGGTGGGGACCGTTTGAACTCTTCGAGACGTTTCCGGCGAAGAGATCGACGGCGATGTTTTCCATGAAATCGGACGTCTGCTCGTCTATCACGACCCCTCCCACGACGAGCTCGATGCTTTTGATGAGGGTGGTCCACGCGTGCGTACTCGAATCCTGGGCGGCGGTGCCGTCGTCGATCGTAAAGTACGTGTACCCGAGGAGGTCACCGGTTTTTTGAATTTGAATTGTGCTCAAGCCGTTAGCGGTCACGGCACCGGTGATTTTTTGTTCCTCCACGAGTTGGGAAAAATTGGAGTGTTTCCTCCAAACCTGATTGAAAAAAGAAACGCCCGTCTCGGCGCTGCCATCTGTAATAATCCACTTGTCCTGGATACCTGTGGAGACCAACTGGATTGTTCCGGGTGACATATTTAATTACTATACCTGTAGAAGAATTTTTTTAAATGTTTTGTTTCATACACGTGAAACGAATGACGAGGAAATTGTCCGAGGCGGTGTCCGGATCTTTGATCGTGTTCCCGTCTTGGTCGTAAAGCGTGCACGTGAGTCGATCGATGGACCGGATCGGGTTCACGTATTGCACCGCGCACGGGTAGTTATCACGGAACAGGAAGAGCTGGCTTCCGGCGTCGTGACTGGAAGACTCCGAGACGATGCTGGCGAAGGCACCGCGAACGTTCGCCTTGCTCGCCTCGCTCGCGTCCGAAAGGTCTTTGAACGCCCGATCGTTAAAGTTTGTGTTCAACTCGGTGATGCTCACGTAACAGTGTTCAACTTGCACGTTCGCGTGAATGTGCGCCGCCAAAAGCCTCGCCTGAACGACGTTTCTCAGCGGCTGTTGCAAGTGCACCGTGAAGGTGTTCGCGCTCTGTCCGGAAGTGTCGACGGTGATCGTGTGGAACTCGTATTCCAACTCTGGGACGCCGACTTGCGTGACGTACTTTGCCATATTACTATAGGATTAGATTAAAGTGCCACCGATTCCGTCCTCAATTTCGTAGTCCGCCTGTTCGCGGACCAACTGCTGGGCACCGCAGATTCCACCCGGCTTGAGACCGAGGGTGTACGCGCTGGACTCCTTCTTCGGACCCGGCGCGCACTCGGTGGTGTACGGAAGGTTGAAGAGGGACTTGCCGACGTATTCGCCCGTCTGCTTGATGACGAGGGGTCTCGGGGAGTAGCCGCTGCGCACGACGCTGAGCACCAAGAGGGCGCCGATGATGAGGGCGATCCACGTCAGTGCTTTTTTATTCACACGGTTAAGGTTGAACATCTTATGTAATATCTATGAAGAAAAAAAATTGTTGTGCGTTAAAGGATTCGCACTACTTTCAAAGTAGAGTGTAGTGATGGACGAAGAGATTGAGTTGGAGCGAGACTCCGATGTCATTATGAAACTCAACCCCGAAGAAGAAGCGTTGTACAACGAGATCGAGATCGCGCCCGCCCCTCGCCGGCGCGCCCCGCCTCGACCGACCCCTCGGAGTTTCCGTTCCCGGATGGAACCCGAGGAACCTCAGGAGGGTCTCGATGCGTTCATGAATCCCCACAAGCAGTCGGCACCCCCGCCACCGCCTGATGAGGAGTACCCGGAAGAGATCTACGACGAGGAGGAGGACTACGAGGACGACGACTACCAACAGCAGCAGCAGCAGTTCCGACCACCGCAGGATCAACCGTCGAGTGGGTACAAGAGTGTGGACGAGGAAAAGGCGGACCTGTTGAACAAACTCACCCGCCTGGAAAAGAAGGGGTTCACGATCAACAAAAAGCTCAGCATGTACTCCCCGGTGGAGGACATCCGGAGCGAAGTCAAGAGGATCACCTACAGCATCGAGGTGGACCAGTCCGTGAAGTTTTCCAGGAGAATGCTCATCGCGTGTGTCACCGGTTTGGAGTTTCTCAACGAGAAGTACTCGCCCCTGGACATCCACCTCAAGGGGTGGAGCGAGAGCGTCATGGAGAACATCAACGACTACGATCAGGTGTTCGAGGAGTTGTACGCGAAATACAGGACGAAGATGCAGGTCGCGCCCGAGGTCAAGCTCATTTTGATGCTCTCCGGTTCAGCGATGATGTATCACCTCACGTCTACCATGTTCAAGGCGGCGATCCCGAACGTGAACGACGTCCTCAAGCAGAATCCAGAGTTGGTCAAGAACATGGTGAGCGCGGTTCAGAACACCGCGGCGAACAACATGGCAGCGGCTGCGCCTCCACCGAGCGCGGACGGTAAGTACGAGATGCAGGGACCCGGTATCGACATCTCCAGCCTCATGGGGAACATCATGATGCCCCCGCCGCCGCCGATGTCCACCAGTGCGCCCGCGTACAACCCGGAACCGGAGGCGGGTGTTCCGGATGACGACGACGTCTCGGACATCGTCTCCGAGAAAGGGGACGCGGACGACGACGAGGACCAGGTCAAGGAGGTCAACGTCAAGCCCAAGGCGCGGCGCAGCAGCAGGAAGAAGAAGAATGAAATTAATTTGTAACCTTAATGTATGATTGGTTACTGTCCGTTGGACGAGGAGGAGCCCAGGCAGGTGGTGACAAAGCGACCACCTACCCCACGGGTCATCCGGAGAAGGCAAACACAACCACCCCGTATGGAGGAACACACCGAGTGTAACTACGCGGTGCTCTTCTTCATCGTGGGCGTGGTTGTCTTGGCGTTGTCCGACAACGTCGCAAAATAAAAAATAAAAAATACTACTTTCCATTCCACATCCTGGAATGTAAAATCAGTAACTGAATGTCTGAATCGTTTTCACACTGAGGGTGTCGTACAGGACCGCGGCGAGTTTTCCTTCGCTGTTGCTCGAGATGACTTTGACGTACACGTCGTAATAGTACGATCTCTGGGTCCTGCCCTGCACACCCGCGTTGATGGGTCGAAGGTAGACGAAATTCCCAACCGAGGTCGCTTGCGTGGTGACGTTGGGATCCCACGGTTCGGGATTCGTGGGGTTGCCGAACATGTTTTTCGTGCCCAGGACTGGGTTGTACGTGGCTTGAGAACCGGAGGAGTGACCACCGGAGACTTCCAAGACCATCGTGCTCACCCGGTTGCCGTTGCTCGCCTCCCGGAGGATCGCCTTCACCTTGGCGTAAAAGTGTCCCTTCCCGAACTGCAGGATGATGTCGCGGGCGCCCGTGCTCGGGAGGTAGAAGGAGGAGGAGTACGATTTACGCGCGACGTTATCGCCATTGAGGATGCAGCCACCGTTGACGTCGAGGGACGTCGCCGGGGTCGGAGTGCCCACACCGAGACCGGCTTGCGCACCGAAATCGATGACCCCGTCGAACTGAATGTTGGACGTCACGCGAAGGTTACCATTGATGAACACGTTGGACACGTTGGGGTCTTTCGGGGACAAGAAAATGTCACCGTCTGTGCCCATTTGAATGTTGGACGTGCCAGCCGGGTAGGTTTTGAATTCGATCATCGCGTTACTCGAGACGTGTTCGATTCGCGGCGTGATGTTGTACGTGTGGAATCCAGTATCCGGGGAAGAAATGTTAATGCCTAATTTGTCGTCTTTTGTAAGATACACATACTCACTCTCAACTCCCCCGTGCGTGGTGCCTAAGATCAACCCGGAAACGTCCGCGTCCGCGTCGCGATACCCACGAACCAACGCCCCGTAGTTGTCGTCGTTCACGATTTGTATCCCAGTGGTGCTCGTGCCGCTTCCGTCCGCCGGGGATTCCACCTTGAGCACGTCGACGTCACCGGAGAGGGTGGTGTATATGTGCACGTTCGTGTCCGGTGTTCCGGTACCGATGCCGACCAGACCCTCGGAATCGATGCGCATGCGCTCGTCGCCGGCGAAGGTGTCGGCGCCGATCTGTGTCGTCTTGAAAATCAAATCGTACCCACCCTCGATGGAGTCCACGATGTTGAGGTTCTGCCCGTCGTCGGAGAGCATGTTCATGTACGTCGTCGACAAACGACTCGTGCCGTCGCTCAGGGGTTTCACCAACAGTTCCCCTCGGATGAAGAAAGAGGTGAAATCGCTCGCCACGGCTTCGTCACCGGCGCCCAGGTTCACCAACACCCGCCCTTTGTTTTGACCGAGACCGGAGATGGTCATCACCGGAGTGGACTCGAAGACGATTCCGGAGTCCACGTCGTCCAAAATGTCCGCGTAGACGTCGTCGTCGACTTCGCCTCTGTACACCTGGAACAAGTGCCGACCGGCGACGTGTCGGATGTGGTCTGGACCTCCGGAGACGAAATCGTTACCCTTGAAGAGCAAAAGTTCGGAACGACCGCTGTTGGTGTATTCTCTCTCCTCCAAAAAGGTGTGCTCGAAGTCGTACGACCCGTTCTTTTTGTCGTCGTCGGAGGAGCCCGCGTTGAAGGTGAGACCACCGAAGGAGAGTTTCTGTCCGAGGGTGATGTCGCCGTCCACGGTGAATTTGGAGACCGCGGAGTCCGTGCCGATACCGATGTTGGAGGTGTCCCCGTCGATGTAAAACGCGGTGCTCTCGACGTTCGAGACGGAAAAGACGTTGTTGGTGATCCGGAAATGCTTCTGTCCCCCGTTGGTGTTGTCCACGCCCACCGTCCATCCGAAGTGAAACGGGGCGACTCCCTCGTTGTACACGGCGTAGGAGGTGAAGGCATCACCGTGTGGACCGGCACCGGATTGCACGGTCTCGATCGTCGCGATCGAGTCTTCCCCGGTGTTTTCGTTTTTCACGTAGAGACCGTTTTCGGTGATGTTCTCATTTCCACTCGCCGCGACCTGGAGGGTGCACGTCGGATTCTCGGTGCCGATGCCCACGTGACCGTCGGACCTGATGGTCATCACCCGGATGGCATCGTACGTGCTGTGCGCCAAGTCGATGTCTAGTTTAGTCCGCGAGTTGGTTCCGGAGGCGAATTTGGAGAGTTTGAAGTCTACGCGTTGCCCGTACTCGGAGCCCACGGTTTTACCTTCGCGACACAGTTGTAACGTGTTCTTAGCGACGGTGTCCGTCTCGTGCGTGTTCGTCGCCACGAGGGGGGCGTCGTGTGTGAACGACCCTCTCTGCACCACCTGTTTGTTGATGAACACCGAAGAGGTCTGACCCCCGTTGGTTTGGAGGATGCCCTCCGGGGTGGTGCTTCCTATGCCCACCCTTCCGGTGTCCGTGATGGTCATCTTCGGCGTCCCCAACCCGGAAGCGCTCGTGACGTTGATGTTGAAACTCTCCCCAGACGTCACCCGGCTCTGGAGGTACGTCCTTCCCGTGGACACCGTGTCGCTGTACATCCGCATGGCGATGTTACCGGTTGAGAAGGCGTTACCGAAGACGAGGGCGTTGGTGTCGGTGATCTGGATGTTCCCACCCACGGTGAGCGCCTGCGTCGGGGCGGTGTTTGCGATGCCCACGTATCCGGTACCGGCGACGCGCACCCTCTCTGCGTTGTTCGTCTTGATGACGACGTTGGAGTCCGCCGAGGTTGAGCCGTGGACTTCCACGGCGCTCACCTTCGAGGCGGTCGGACCTGATTTGAGAATGAGCCCGGTGTAGGCGTTATCCGTGCCGAAATCGTTGGCGTGGACGACGATCTGTCCGGTGCTCTTGATGAATTTCTCCGAGTTCGCGTCGACCCCTCGGGCGCCACCGATGCGAATGCTTCCGTCCACGTGTAAGCTCTCGTTGGCGTTGTACCTGCCCACGGCGAGATTGGAGGTTGCGATGAGATTCGTGGACACCGTGTTCCCGTGCACTACCAAGACGTTGGCGTGGCTGCTACCGGCGTGGGCGTGCAGTTTGTCCCCGATGCAGAGGGAGTGTCCGGCAGCCGGGTTCGTGTTGGCGATGATGACGCGCTCCGATGTGTACAGGTTTGAGAACTGGGCATTTCCGGTGACCTCGAGGACGGTCGCGGCGTCGTCGTCGATCACGACATTCGACCCGAGCAGAATCTGTTCGCCCACGGTGATGTAATTTGCGAAGATGTTCCCGGAGGTGTGGAGCACGTTCGAACCGGTGTCTTCCATGTAAAGGTTGGACCCGAGGGCGAACTGGTGGTAGGGATTCGTGTTAGCGATGCCAATGTTCGAGTCTACAAACTGTTTTCCTAGGACGTGCACGTTGACATCGGTGCTCTCCGCCAAGATTTCCACGAAATCCGGACCGGCTTGGGTGAGACCGAAGACGAACTCCGGGGGCACAGACGTCACGGAGTCGTGGAGGTAGCCCACGAACGCGTTCGCTTGGTTGTACTGGTGAAAGAGCACCGCCGTGTCTTGCAAATTCGTCGCCCCGACACCGACTTGAATCACCGGATTCTCCACCGCGAGATTCGTCGGTTGCGTGTACGTCGCGTAATCGGTAATCTCCAAGTTCCCTGTGATCTTCACGTTCCCGCTAATCTCCACGAGGGAATCCACCATCTGCACGTTCCCGGTGAGCGCCATCACCGTCGCCCCGGTATCGTTCAACTCGATGTTCGAACCGAACGAGAGACCGTCGATGGCGGTCACCTTGGACGCGATCAGGTTCCCGCTCACGGTCATCATGTTGTCGTTATCGGTGGGATCGATGACGACCGTTCGCAACCCGGAACCAATCGTCGCGGACGTCGCCGTGAGTTTGCTCATCGCCACCCCTCCGGTGACGTTCACCGGGCTCGTCGGGTTGTTGACGTCCACGAAAAAGACGCGACTTCCGGTGGTGTTGAAGACGTCTATGGCGTATTGGGGGGCGTCGTTGTTGATGGCTATCTGTGGAACGAACAACACGTCGTGAAGTTTCGTGCGCTTCTTCACTTCGAGAGCAATTTGGTCCGTCCTCAAGTCATCCATGAACAAGTTCGAACCCATCTCGAAGTTGTGTGTCGGATCCAGTGCCCCGGCGAGACCGATGTTCGAGGTGAACACATTACTTGCCTCGAGATCACCGGTGAAGATATTTTCGATCGTTCGCACCTCGTTCTCCACGTTCTGTGGGTCGAGACGAGCGAGGTAGATCTGATCGAACTTACCCGTGTTACCGATGATAGGCATCTCTACTTAATAATTAGAAAAAGATAATTACCAGTTACGCGCCAAACTTGAGTCCGGCGAGACCACCCTCGATGTGGAGAACGTTCCACGACAGGGCGAACACCCGAAGGTCGTTGTCGTTCGCCTTGACCGTGACCCCGGCTGCGGCGATGGCGTTCGCATCCACGCGCTCGTCCCCGAGTTCGACCCCTCTCAGATTGAGTCGGGCTGAATCAAGTCTCGAAAAGTTCACAGACCCGGAGTTCACGTACTGGTCCGGTTTCGTACAGAAGTGGTACGCGTAGTACCGGGTGTAGAATGGGACCTGGGAGGACTCGTCGTATTGGATGACCCCGTACCTGCTGCTGTAGTAGTTTTGGATGGTGTGGAAATACATCGGGGACATGTTTTCCAGGACGACCTGTCCGTTGAGCATGATGTCCGCTTCCCGGAAGGTGAACCGGTCGTTGACGTCGTCCTCTTGGAGCGCGCGAACGCCCCAGAAGATCGACCGGACCGGGTGATTGAACTGTCCGATGTCCACGGCGTTGTCCCCGCCACCGCCCGCGCTGTTGTCGGAGACGTAGTCGAGCCCGGTGGACAGCGTTTGCAATTGACTCACGATGAAATCCATCGGTCGGTTGATGAGGTCTTCTCGCTCGGTGGTGTCGAGATAGATGAAATTCGCGTAACATTTGATGTTTCTTTGCGCGCTCGTGAGGGTGGACACGTACTCCTGGTCGAGGGTGATCCGGATCTCCACTTGGTGGAAGGCGAGGGCGCAGATCGGGAACGCGGCGCCGCCGTCGCAGAAGAAAAAGTGCATGGGCACGAATCCTTCCGTGGTTTGAGACACCTTGTTGTTGATGTGTTGGGACTTGGTCCACGTGTCGGCGAGGTAGGTGTTGTAGATGTCCGTGAGGTACTCGTACGGTTGGCTGTCCACCTTGACCCCACCGATGTAGAGGTCGATGGTGCTCCCGACGAAAAACTTGGTCGCCGCTGACGGTCCCTCGAACCACACCGCGTTGACCATGTCCCCCCACACCGGGATGACGATGTTCGTGTCATTGTCGTTGATCGTCTTGATCAATTTCGGGGCTTGGGCAAAGTTGGTGTGACGCTTAAATTTCGTGCGCCACAGGGACGAGTCTAACTGGTCGCTGTTCAGGTACGCGTCCTGAACGCCCTTGCTCACTAAGGAAACGATGGCTCCACTCGAAGACATTCCTATTACAATAAGTCACATTTAAATTTTAAATAGAAATCCACCCGGTAACTCCTCGGTCTTCTCAACAGCCTCCTTGCCGTAAATCTTGAACCCACCCGCCTTGTACACCTTGAGCCTCTTGTAGTACATCGCCGTGAAGATGCTCCACTCGTCTTTGATGTCGTAAATGTGGGGGTTGTTTTGCTTTCCGGCGGTCTCTCGCATGACCCGACCGATGCTCTGCACGATGTCCGACTTTGGGGAGGCGAGGATGACCGTGTCCAGGGCTGGAATGTCCAACCCCTCGTGGGCTTGTGAAAAAGTGGCGAAGATGATTTTTTTCGTCGAAGACTCCTCGAGGTCCTGCCTCTTCATCCCACCCATGTACAACCCGGAAGACTTCGGGAAACACTGGTGCAACATCTCGCAGTGTCCACGGCGTTCGCTCAACACCAACAACCGCCGGGTCCCCGCCGAGGCTTTCTTGATGAGTTTCACCAACATCTGGTTCCGGTCCCTCAATTCCACCAGACAGGTCACCATGTTCGGGAGGGAAATCTTCCCGTTTCGCATGCACGGAGGGGGATTCCGGAACATGTCGTGTTCGTACACCACCGGGAAGACCTCCACCCCGTCTTGGTTTTTCCTCTCCACGGCGAAAAAAGTGGGACCCATGAACCAGTGAAGGACCTTCGTGAGCCCGTCTTTCCTCTCCGGGGTCGCCGAGAGACCGTAGATGTGCTTCGGACACATCTTGAACAGACTCTGGCTGAACACCTTGGCACAGATGTGGTGCGCCTCGTCCACGATCACCGTGCCCACGGAATCGAAATCCCCGAAGTCGTACTCCTTGAGAGAGAGGGATTGGAGCATGGCGATGACGAAATCGCACCCCTCGATCTCCATCTTCTTTTGCTGCACCCTCCCCACCTTGGCGCCCGGACAAAACTGATGGATTCTCTCCTCCCACTGGTTGGCTAAAAACTCTTTGTGGACGATGATCATGGTGCGGTATCCCAACTCACACGCGATCGCCAACGCCACGGTGGTCTTCCCGTACCCGCACGGGAGCGAAAGGACTCCGTGACCCGCTGACACAGCCTTCGCAAGCGCCTCATTTTGGTGGGTGGAGTCTCGAAGGGTTCCGGCGAATCGCAAATTGGCTCGGGCGGGTGCGGGTCGCCGGTCACCAGTGGGTTCTCCAAGTCGACCACTTCCGTAGTATCTTGGAACGCAGATTCCATTCTTAGTTTTTCTAAATACTTTGAAAGGCGGTGGAGGAAACCCGAACTCATTGTTCACTATGGGACGAACTGTGAGTTCTTTCTTTATGTCGGCGATTTCCGGGCACGCGTCCACGAGGTACCCAGAGCGAGACAGCATCTTACCTAGACATGGAGTTTCACTTTTAAGACACGATTACAATTTCGCTAGATTTTTTACTCGAATTCATGCCGTAGGACCAAGACGTCTCTAATATGGTGAAATCCTCGTACAGTTCCCGGATGCGTTCGCAGTCGTTGTACGTGAGCAACCACCGCATCTCGGTCTTCCGGAGACACTCCGCCAGTTTTTCGTGGTCGAAGGTCTCGTGCATGTCCCCGGAGGTGCCGTACAGTTTGGAGTTCTTCTCCAAGTAGTACGGTGGGTCGGCGAAGATGAACCCGTCCCCGGCGCCGTGGGTCTCCAAGAAATCCGCAAAGTCTTCGTTGTGAAAGTCCACGTCGGAGAGGTCTAACTTTTCCACCTTGTCCACGCTCGTGGATGTGAACCTCTTCTTCGAGGACTCCTCGGAAAAGCCACCGGAGAGGGTGGCACCGCTGAACGAACACCGGTTGATGACGAAAAAATACACCGCCTTGGCGAGGGCGTCCGTCTCCTCCACAATTTTTTTCCGGAAAGAGTGGAAAGTTTCCTTGGTCACCGTGTTCAACAATTTTTTGAGTTCCCCACAGAGTTTGGATTTGTTCGTCTTACACTGAGACCAAAAAGTATAGAGCGGGGTGAACTTGTCGTTGACGACGAGTTTTGATCCGTGCCTCTCGTGCATGTGAAACTCGAAGGACCCACCCCCGAAAAACGGTGACACCACCCGGGCGGTGTCTAAACCACGTTCCCGGACGATGTCATCTAAAATCTTACACGCCCTCGTCTTTCCACCAGGATACCGAAGGGGCGATTTCATCCTTCTTAAATGTACTCTCGTGGGAAACCTTTAATTTAGGTGGCAACCGGTCGATGTCGTCCAGGGAATACGGACTCCGGGGCATCTTCCGGATGTTTACCGGTTGGAACGCGCACGTCACCGAAAAGTTTTTGGCGCTGTGGTACTTGACCCGAACGCGCATCTTCTGTTTCACCGTGAACTCGGGTACGCCCAGATCGTAGACGTCTTCACCGAGGTGGTACAACCCGAACCCATCGCTGATCTGTATGTAGTAGTTTCCCTTCGCCCGGTAGTACTTTTGGATGCACGTGTCGTCGACGTCGATGTACTGATCGCGGTAATCCGGGTTGTCCTCGCGCAGGGTCGCCAGCGCCTCCTTCGTGAGCCCCGGTGGGAGTTCCGGGATGCGAATCGCGTCCAACCCCGGAAACTTTCCGGACCACCCCCCGTTCGTCCATTTCAACTTTTCCTGTCCCCAGTCAGGGGCGAACGCCTTCTTCACCTCGACGTCCCCCCACTCGAACAGTAGGTCGTTTCCGTGCCCGGACCCACCGGACAGGCGCGTCGACGTCGGGTGGTCGCGCACGTTCGCCCAACACCGCTTCTCGTATTCTCTCCCCGATTTGGAACATTGTCCACCCCCTTTATGTCTGAAAAATGCCAGTCTCAGATCGTTTCTGATTCCGGAGAGGGTCAGTCTCAAATCGACGAGTGTGGATTTCATCATCATTACTTTGTTTTCGACTCAACTCTTTAAAGCCAATTGCACGATGAGTGGAAGGAGAGTCTTCGTGAGTGACACCGTCTTCACGATGGACTTCCCTCGCTCCACGGACGTGCGCTTCCTCTCGACCACCACCTTGAAGACCGTCTTCGCCACCGACGGGAACAAAAGTTCGAGTTGCCGGAAGATGAACTTTAAGACGGCGAAGGAGATCCCCCGGGTGGATTCCCACGGGAGCATAGAGATCAGCGAGAGGACGACCATGGTGAGGTAGGTGGTGAACACCCCCGCCACGGAGCGGTCGTAGGCGTTACCGGGGATGGTCGCCATGACGGTCTCGTAGATGGCTTGCGCCTCCGTCGGGCTCGCACCGAACGCACTCAACGAGCGGGCGAACAGACCGTCACCCTTCCGGAAGATGGCACGGAGGAAAGGGACCCGTCCGAATTGGTTGATTTGGTTGTTCATGAACCTAGGATTTTGGTGGAGGTAGACCACCTGCAACAACATCGTCAAGGTCGCCACCGCCTTTGGTAAGTTTTTATTCATCACCATGTTTCTGATTTTAGTGGCGAATCTCACCGCGGACTCTTTGAGTTTTTTGTTTTTTTCCGGGTACGCGTTATTGATCAACTTGGTCTTGAACTTGAGGTCGATCGCGTTCTTGGCTTCGTCGCGGAGTTCAAACGCGGTGTTGCTGGCGTTGAAGAAGACGTTGTTTAGTTCGTTCTTGGCGTTGTAGAAGACGTTTCCGTTCTTATTGAATTCACGCACCGCGCTCTTCGCGTTGTTTTCGATGTTACTGAAACTGTTCTCCATGGCGGAGTCGTAGTTCGTGCGAAGGGCAGCCCTCAGTTCCTTCTCCGTGAGGGGCACCCTCTTCCCGGAGACGTTCTTGGTCACCCGGATTTTTTGTTTTTTTGCCTGGGCTTTTAGGCGATCGTAGTCCATCATCTCTAGTATGTGTCCAGAAAAAGTTTAAAGATTTGAGTCGATGGTAAGTTACACGAAAATGGGAAAGTTCAACATCGAAGACAATATTCAACGCACCTTCGCCGCCCTCGAGAACACCACCAAGGAGATGTACCGGTTGGAGGGCATGCTCCGGGTGTTCCAACAACTAAAGGACGCCGGGGTCACGGAGATCGACGTCAAAGACGACGACGTTAAAAAAGAAGAAGTAGAAGAATAGTTAAAAGAGAAATATAAGAATAATGTAATGAGGATACTCTCCATTGATATCGGATACAACAACATGGGTCTCGTCCTCGCCGAATGTCCCCTGAAGGGTCCGAAAATTCACGTCGAGTTCGTGAAGAAAGTGAACCTGGAGGATTACAAACACGTGGCACCGACGAACGAGATCGCGGACTTGGTGCCCCTCTTCGTCGAAGACCACGCGTACATCTTCGACGCCGCGGAAAAAATTTTAATAGAGAGACAACCCCCCGGTGGATTCACAAACATTCAGACCCTCCTTCACTACATGTTCCGCGACCGGGTCGTGCTCGTGTCACCGGTGAGCATGCACACGCACTTCGGGATGCGACACCTAGACTACGATCAGAGGAAGGAGCGGGTGGAGAGCATAGCGGAAAGGCACGTCGAGGGTGGGATTCCCTACGACCGGAAACACGACATAGCGGATGCGATTTGTATGCTTTTGTACTACAACTTTAGGTCTGGTGTGCATATATTTGATACATACAGATTCCAAACGGGATCAGCGTTGCCAACACCAACTCCACGAGGGCGTCTTTGATCATCCTCTGCCTTCTCCCCGGTCGCACCTTGTCGAGAAAAGTGTCGTGCATTTTTTGGATCTCAACGTCGACGTACCTCCCCATGTCGATCCCGATCTTTTGCATCTCATTCTCTTTTCTCAACAAGTTGAAAATTTTTCGATACGTTTTTTTGCATTCTTCCTCGAGGTGTTCCATTTTAGGTAGTGTACGCCTCGAATTTTTATACTCGTTGTCTCGCCCTCGATTGAATCATCACGTTGTTCTTCGCGTCCCTGACCTGTTCCCGGAGACGTCTCCACCGTTCCCGCACGTCCGTGGTGTACGCCTGTATTTGTTTGAACCTCGTCCTCAGATCGTGCAGGTTTTCCACCGTGGCGTCGTAGGAGATGTAGACGAGGTCATCGTCGATGTAGCGCGGGAGCCCGTCTTCGTCCAACTCCCTCGTCCGGAAGAACTGTTTGAACCCCAACCGGTTCAGTTTTTTATTCGTCAACCCACCGTGGGTGAGGTACCACTTCTCTTCCAGTTGGGACAAATAGTTTTTACACTGCGTGACATCGAACCAAGCGATTTCATTTTTGCACCGGCACATTTTGGTTATTAGTTATTAAATGAACAATCTTCTATAAGTTGTTTCAGAAGAAGAACAATTCTCCGGTGTTTCACACTCTGCACTAATGAGGGATTATTAATGAAATGTATTATGCGGTCGTTGTCGTCCGGGCAATCTGGTGCTCTAGGATCTTCGCAATTTCGAATGTAATCAGCCACGACGTAGATGATCCCATCCAAAAACTCCTCGTTCGCCATCTCGAACCAAGAATTCTTCACCGTGCCCCACGTCCGGGGGTCGTCGCTCACGCGCACACCGTGCCCGTACTTGATGCGTCCGAGGTTTAGGCGGTACTTGAGTTGGTCGAAGACAGACATGTGTGGGAGCACGCAATGTAGTAGACGTTTTTGAAACCCAACTTTTCGAGTTTCTTCGCACCGTATCTGGCGCGTTGACCCGTGTTGCAGTAGACCAAGAGTCCCTTGGGTGGGAGGGAAGAGGTGGTCTCTTCAGATATTTGTCCCACTGGGATGTGCACGGCACCCGGATAGTGTCCGTTGGAGTACTCCAAACTCGTGCGCACGTCGACGACTGCGGAGATCTCACCCGAAGCGATCTTAGATCTCGCCTCGGAGGCACTCAATAAATTTTTCCCAGTGAAGGTGTAAAAAATTAAAAGGAAAAGTACGATTGCGAATCCAATGACGTAGTTTCTTTTCATTTAGTAATTACAAATATTTTAAATTTCTTTACATTATATAAATGCTGGAGTACCTGTACCTTTTTTGTATCGTCGCTGCAATTTCTGTATTCTTGGCAACCCCCCTTGGATTCACACCGGGTACCGACCTTCACGTGGCTCGGGTGTACCAAGCCGATAAGTACGTCAAGATCGTCAGGGAATTCGCCGACAAAATTCGTGATGGACAGATCATCACGAACGCTGGGTTTGACGAATTTAGGAAACTCTGGCAGGCGATGGAAGAGGTGATCTCCTCCGAAGCCGGTGACAGCAAGGTGTGGTCCGTGTACGGGTTCAAAAAAAAGACGGTGTCGCAGGTGTTGGGGGAATACTTGGAAAAAGTCAACGACGACAAAGAACTCATCATCACGAATTATTCCCAGAAACAATGATCCCGAACTTTTTACGGATCAAAGCCTTCGCGCCGGACAAACTCGGCTTCGACCACAACAACCACCTGGACCAAAAACCCGGGGTGGTCGGATCGTTCCACCGCTCGCGGATGCTTCTGTCGCCACGAGGCATCACACCTCCGTGCCTCTTGACGTACAGTTTCATCCTTTCACGATCTCCGTGTTTGGTGTAATCGGACATCCCCCTCGCACCAAAGTCTACCTTCTTTCCACCGGGGAGCGTGACTCTCCATTTTTTTTCCGGGTTTGGACTCTTCGCGAGTGTAACTCTCATCTTACTGTGTATCAATTAAATTTTTTCACATGAGTGTGCACGCCGGGCAATATGCTTCCTTTCTTTGGTTGAGAAGAAGAATCAAGATCGCCACGCTCAAGATGACCAATCCATTGCGGTTCAAGTTCTTGTAAGAGAACGCAGTCATGCCGATGAGTACGAGGACGACCAACTGTTGCATGTTGAGTGGGAACTTGGACGGTTTGAAGCGCTTCTCCATGGTCGGGACTTCTTCCGTGGGCTTCGGCGCGTACTTCTCACCTCCTGTGTAAATAGAGCCAGGCATTTTTTGTATATGATATATAAAGAAAAAAATGTTTTTTTTCTGGCTGATCTTTGGAATCACCGCGATGGTGTTCATCGATTACTACAAACCACCCGTGGACCGGTTGTACTTTAACCGCCCCCTCCGCCCGGTGGTCGCCATCCGGAATTGTTTCTTCGACATGTTTCTCCACAAACACTCCTACAAGGTGGAGGATTACAACGGCTTGTGGCTCCTCAAGGCACACTTTGATGAGATATGCGAAGAGTTCTACATGATGGAGTCCGAGGCGAAGAAGATTTACTTTCACGACGACGACTCTTGGTTTCCGGTGAACGAAGACTACTACTTCTACAAGGTGAAAGATTTCCCAGGACTGTACGACCTGGTTGACAACATCCCGTGTGTGGAGAAGGACACCGGAATCATCGCCGTGATGGAGAGTCCCATGCAGCTTCCGACGCACCGGGCGGAGACGAACATACGACTCCGGTACCAGCTCGTGTTACAAGGAAACGAACAGAGCGTCCTCCATACCTTTTCAGGTGACCACCCCCAAGACACGCGGGAGGAGATCCTCTTCGACCACGCCCTTCAACACTCCGTGTCAAACACCGGCAAAGGTCGAAGGGTCGTCCTCCTCTTGAACATTCACCGCACTTGAGAGAGCAGTCTGCCAAGCCTCGCCTTTTCTGTGGCTTTGTTCATGAACACGGTGAGGACCTGGACGTCGCGGGCGAGCACTTGTCCGTGGTTCGCCCCCGAATCCTTCGTGACGCCCTCGACTTGGCACGTGTCCACCGGGGTCATTTTGACCGTCCGGGGTGCCTTCGAATGGTACGCGGCGAGAACGGCGGCGTCCCGCTTCGTCTCTCGGTCTAGGACTGGCGCACACGCGATGACGTGCGCACCGGCGACGTCGGTGGCGTGAAACCACCAGTGCGACGCGTCCGCGCTCAGACTCAGTGTGTCGTTTTCTTTGGCGTTTTGTCCGACTTTTATGACGATTCCGGTTTGTGACACGTAATCGAGCATATCTTCACAATTCATCGCGCAATATCTTTAACCACCATGAAACTGATCCGCAAGATCTACACGTCGTCCAGGCGACAACTCGAGCGCGAACTGCGCCGGCGTCGCCGAAAGGAGATGCGCCAAGCCGTCACCGCCGCGAGGGCTGCCGCGATGGAATCCGGGCTGTCCACACCGGAGCCGGAGCCGGAGCCGGAGCCGGAGCCCGAACCCGAACCCGTTCCCAAACCGATCGCGGTGGGTGAACACCGTCCGCGAGAATTGAAATATAAATTTACCCTCACCGGTGGAATTTTTGTGGGACACCACACGTGGGAACATTTACTTTGGTGTTACCAGTAAAAATATATGTATGTAATTTAAGATGCTTAGTGATCGCGATATCCTTCGCAAAGTCGCCTCGCTTCGGAAAAGTCGCGGGAGCGTATACGCCCCTTTGAAATATTTCCGGGGGCTGAAGACTTTATCCGGGGTCGAACGGCGATACGAGAAGATGCTCCGCCGTGACTACAAACCTTTCCCCACGGATCGAGGGGTGAAGACTCGTCGGTCGTCGTACACACAGAGGTTCCGTCGCAAGTACGGGGACAAGATCCGGACGATCCCACAGATATCCAGAGCCACAGGGGTGCCCATCGAAGTGCTTCAACAAGTCTACCGGAGAGGGATGGCTGCGTGGAGGACGGGTCACAGACCGGGGGCGTCCCAACAGGCGTGGGCTTGGGCACGTGTATACAGTTACGTGATGAAGGGAAAAACTTACTACACGGCTGATAAAAATCTACATTCATGATTTCTTTAAGAGATTCTTTTTCACAACTCCTGTTGCGCAAAAATAATCTAAGAAAATATAGGGTGATGACTTCTTTATGGGATTCCCTTCCGATTGAGCTTCAAGAGATAATCATGGAAAAATCTATCGAGTTGACGAGGGAAGAATACTTGGCACAAGGTGCACGAAAACATGAAAAGATGAAAAAAAAGCAAGGTCGAGGACTACTGACGGCTGACATGTTGAGATATGTCATGGAATCGACAGATCCAATGGAAATGCTGAACTGGGCTTTCCCGGTGGAACTTCACGAGTTTGAGATACTCATAGATCCACCGATACACGTGGAGGTAAATGATTACGACTACACGGAATATTTTGACACTTTTCTTAGAAACTGTATCGAATATATAGAAAACCCGGAGCACAAGGATCTGTGGATAACTCCATCGGAAGACGCATGGCTCACGATGTACACGCAGTTGATGACTTTCCACAAGAAACACAATCATTTGGACATATTGAACGAAGACGATGGGAGTGGTGGATTATATCTTTGGTTGGAGTACCAAAAAGATCCCGGTACTCACCTGAGCAGGGAAAAACGCGCGGCTCTACGAAGTCTGGGAATCAGACTACCGAAACAAAATTTTATGGGTGTATAGTAAAAACATGACAATCAAGCGTAAAATCGCTTTCACACTCTCAAAGGGTGGTGAACTTCAGTGGGTACCAATGGAGACCGGTAAACGTCGACGCCCACAACTGTGCCGTACGAAGACTGTCAAGGAGGTCAAGGCTTTGGCACAAAAACTTCGCATTTCTCTGACGAAGCGCGTCACCGTGCCTAAGACGAAGGCTGACTTGTGCGCGTCCATCGCGCGTCACGTGAAGATGAACTCTACTCCGAACGCTAAGAAGTTGAGTCTCAGAAAGTACGGTTACAGCCTCAAATCTGAAAACAAAGTGCGTAAGCCGGCTTTGAACGCCGCCGTGAAGAACGTCTCTCGTAAAAACGTGGCGAAACGTCTCACTTCCCTCGGTAGAGTTCACTCTAAGAAGAACCCGGTGTACAGTCAGCGTGCTTTCAAAAATGTCGGGTACGTCAAAAAGGAAGCCAAGCCGGTGAAGGTCAACAACAACAACAACAACAACAACAACAACAACAACTATTACATCCGGAACAGCAACTCCAACTCCAACAAGACGAACATTTCCGAGTTGAACAATGCTCTCAACCGAATCAAGAAGGGTGGTCGTCTCACTGCGATCGAACTTGCCAACCTCGGCAACAAATTGACCAAGGTTCAAAAGAAAAGATGGAACAGTGTCGTGAACAACTTTAACACCGGTAATGTAGACCCACTGTCGAACGAAGAGTTCCGTCGACTTAGATCACGATACTCGAAAAAATAAATCTGAAGTTATACCATAATGACTGTCAGTAAAGGTTACGCTTTCACCAAGAAAAGAGTTTTGGACACGAATCGCCTTCTCATGACGAAGGTGGACAGTGCCAGTGCCCGGAAACGCGGGAAGCAGTGCAAGGGATTCCCGAAGAACGAACTTCAGCAAGTCGCCCGGTCCCTCAGCATTCCTCTCAGAAAGAGAGAACTCGTCTACCGGACTAAAGATGATCTGTGTGAAGCCATCGCGCGCAAGGTGGGTGATAACCGCACCCCGATCCGGAACCAGTTGAAAAAGAAAAATGCTCCAGTGAAAAGGAAAGAAATTCCGGCGAACATGATCATCAAGAACGCGAAGATCATGATCCGGGCACACGTGCCGAACGCGAACGTGGCGTTCAAGATGATTGAAAACCAAATCAAGGCGAACAAACTCACGAGAAAGCAAGACATCGCCAACGTGTGGATGAAGCAAGCGTTACTTTTGAGAAAGATGAACACGGCTGCCCCGATGAAAAGAGGAGCCAACACAAACCTCAAGGCTCTTCCGGTCAAGAAACAAAAAGTGTCCCTTCCGGAACCCGAATCGGAACCCGAACCCATGAACGTCAACTACATGAGCAACAGCAGCATGGAGAACGTGCCGATTCTCAAGCGCAAGGCACCGAACACGAACCTTAAAAACAGGTCTCCGGTGAAGAGACGCAACACTCGGGTGAACGTCAACACGGCTTTGGCGAACCTCAAGGCGGATTTGAAGGAACTCCGGGTTCCGAACTCCATCATCAACGATGCCATGATCCGCGCCCAACTTCAAAACGGTGTGGCGTCCGATTCCATCTTCAACCGGTACGTGAACGTGCTGAGAATTTCCAACCCCCACAAGAGTTTGAACGTCGATGCCAACACTGGTGGCAGAGATTTGAGAAAGGCGTACTTCCAGCGTGCTCGCGCTTTGCACCCGGACAAGGGTGGTAAGAAGCGCGTCTTCCAAGCCATGGGTCGCATGTACAACGAGATGCGTCTCATCAACAAGTACGCGACGATGAGCCAAAACCAATACGAAAGTGAACGCAACAACGCCTTCTCTTCGGACAACAAGTTGTACGCGTACGTCGCTGCGCAGCGAAGACGGGAGAAGAACGCGATGACTCCGAACATGGTTCGTCTGGTCGCTATGTTGGCTCGCAAGCAGCAAGAAAAGAAGAAGGGTCTTCTTCCCGCACCGTCACCGGAACCGAAGGTGGTGCCAAAGGCGAAGGCGAAGGGTCCTTTGGCTCTCCCTCCGGCGTCCAAGAAAATTCAAAAGAAGAAGAAGGAGCCGACCCGGCGTAGCACGTACGGTCTTCGATCGAAGAACCGAACCACGAGATCCGGTAAAATCCGAAGCCGTGCTTAGGAAAAAAATGTTCACATAACGTAGTATGCCGTTATCGAAGTTCAATTTATCGTTTATGTCAGATGAACAATTGAGAGAAGAATTTAAAGACAAATTAACTGGACCAGGAGGAAGAGAATTCTATTATGCTTTGTGTATGAACGAAAACGCTGCAAAAGGAAAAGATCTGTCCGGGGCGGATATGTCACCGGAAGCCAAAAGAGAGGCATTTTTTTTGTTTCATCCGGACAGTCGTTTGATATGTGTACACGGAAAGAATAGATTAGGTTTCGATGGCATTTTTCAATCGGAAGCGGAAGAAAAGCAACATAGAAACCTATGGTGTACATACAATCCGTGTAAAACTACAACTACAACTACAACTACCGGTGGTGTTGAAAATGTTCTACATGACACCGGTTCGTCGAATCCAGCAGGTATCATCAGTTCCGCGTCTTCATCATGTTGTTGTTTGCTCGCGATTGTAGGATTAGTTTCGATGTTCCGTTCGTAAAATAAAATTCCATGTATACTTTAAATAAATGCCGAGCCTTCGTAGACAAAACGCCCTCAGCCGGAAAGAATCTCAGGCTCTCACGAGCCTCAAGATGCTCAAGAACAAGAATGACGCCCTGAAGAAGAAGAACAGACAACTTCAAAAGAAACTCACCGCGGCGAGAGAGCGTGTGAAGCGACTCATGTTTGCCCGCCAGCTCCGCCAGCGCGTCAAACAGAGAAACCTGGGTATCCCTTCCGTGCGCTCGTCTTACAACCGTGATGCCCAAATCCGGAGACTCTCCAACTAATTCACTTAAAAAATTGTAAGTCATTTTTGATTAATGGAATGTCACGTCGTATACACGTGCGAATGTAACAAAAAACAGTACCCATCGATGGCGTCACTGAAACAACACAAGAAGACGAAGGCGCATCAGAGTTGGGAGAGCACGAAGGAACTGCGGGAGCTTAAGATACAACTGACTGCCAGGGACAATGAGATTCTTTCATTACATACAAAGTTGAAAAGTCTTAGAGAACTAAACACGTTGTTGCTCGAACGTATTAAAATTGAGGAGTATTAATATATATGAACATCGCTTTGTTGTGTAAACCGATCATAGTCCCCCCACATAACACTATCAGCGCGAACGTGTGTCGAGTGGTGGTCATCCCACCGAGAGTCACGACTGACACTGGTAAGATTGAGATTGAGATACTCGACGCACCACCCATAGATATCAATTTATGAAACACTTTTCCAACTATGGTTCATAAATTGTGATATTTTGTTATTCAATACGTGTTTAGTTGCCATACATGACACCGGCGAGACCCTTCGAGACCTTGAGGACGTTCCAGTTCACCGCGTACATCCTGTGGAGGGAGTTGCCACCGGTCGGGGACGTGACGTTGATCTTCATCGTGTCGATCCTGGAGGCGTTGATGCTTCCGGACGGTTGCGCCGAGTTCAACTTGGCGGCGAACGACCAGGTGTACACCGGGACGTTGTCGAGTTCGTTATCCGGGAGCACGCTGCAGTGCATTTGAGGCACGATGGTGTGGTGGTAGACGTTGGACATGTTCTCCGTGTGCGCGACGCCGTTGACGTAGAGGGTCGCCTTGTCGAAGTTGTACTCGGTCGCCCAGTTGGAGTCCGTGCTCTTGCCGTTCACCAAGTGGAAGGCGCGGCACGGGTGGTTGAAGTAGGTGAGGTCGAACTCCGTGTCCGTGCTCTCGGCGAGTTGGTACTGGGTCTGCGTGATGAGGAGTTGGTGTTCGTTTTCGGTGAAGAACTGTCTCTCGGCTGAGTCGAGGAAGATGAATTGACCGTACACTTTCGGGGTGGTCACCGGGGTGAATCCATCTCGGCACTTGATTTTAATTTCCACGGAGTGGTACTGCATAGCCACCAATGGAAGGGCGCGAGTCAAATCACCGTTTCCGAAAAAGAACGGGATGAAATAGTGGTCCCCGGTGGTCGCGCTGTACGCCCCGATGGAGTTATTTTTAACGGCAGAAGTCGTCACGGCACCGGAAGCCTTCGCCTGGTCTGTGTTGTACAACACGTTGTGCACGCCTTGGATAAAGAGCGTGTCGAGGACGCAGACTTGTTGACCACCGATCCAGAGGCTGAACTCGGTCGGGTTCGCCGCTGTGGACCCGTGCAATCCGGTGGCGCTCGGGGAAGACGCGGTGTCCGCTGTGGCGATACCAGGCGCTTCGATCCACACGTAGGAGAGGAGGTCCCCCTTGCTCACGATCGGGATCGTGATTTCGTTGTTCGCGGCGAAGGTTCCGATATAGTCGAGACGCTCTGGCTTCATACTGAACGGCGTGTGTCGCTTGAAGTTTTGTCTCCAGAACGAGATCTCGGGTTGACCCGTGAGGTGCGTGTCAGCCACGCCCCGGCTCACGAGTTCGATCAATGCTCCACTCATAATTATTACTATACTGACATAAAAATTTTAAGCGTAGTTTCGACATGGGGATTGATTTCCAAGCCCTCACCTGGGAGGCAAAAGATGATGAAGACGGATACGGTTACTTTATCTCCATCATCGGTAAAACCGGGGACGGGCGGTCGGTGTGCGTGACGACGTCCTACAATCCTTACTTTTTCATTCGTCTTCCTGATAATTTCTCGTCGACGAAGACGGAGTTGTTTCAGATCATCGAGAAGAAGTACCCGGGGTACGTGGTCAGTCACGAGACGGTGAAGAGAAAATGTCTTTGGGGATTTCAAAATAACGAGGAAAATAATTTCGTGAGATTGGAATTTAAAAATTTAGAATCCAAAAAGAGGTTGGATTATTTTTTCCGGAGACCGGTGTACATGAGCCGAGGACCGACGATGTTCAAGGTGTACGAGGCGAACCTCGATCCTCTCCTGCGTTTCATGCACGACACCGGGATCAAATCCGCTGGGTGGCTCAACACCGGCGACCACTGCGTGCGAGCCCACCGCGCGGATGTGGACGTCGATCTGTTTTGCAACGACTGGTCGTCGCTGACCCCGGTAGACAAGGACGACGTCGCCCCGTTCGTCGTCGCCTCCGTGGACATCGAGTGCAACTCGTCCACTGGAAAGTTCCCGTCCCCGAGGGTTCCGGACGACGCCTGTTTTCAGATCGCCATCACCCTGTGTCACCTGGGGAGCGAGGAGCCTTACCGGAAGACGTGTCTGTGTTACAAGGAGACCGACCCCGACCCGGACTCCGGTGACATCGTGTGGTACCCCACGGAGAAGGAGATGTTGGAGGCGTTCACGGCGTACGTCCACGAGCACAACGTAGACATCATCACCGGGTGGAACATTTTCGGTTTCGATCTCCAGTATCTCTACCGGAGAGCGGTGCACACCGGGGCGAGAAAGTTCATGTTCCTCGGTCGCCTCAAAGGGGTCATGTCCAGTTTGCAAGAAAAGATTCTCTCCTCGAGCGCCCTCGGGGACAACAAACTTTTGCTTTTACCCATGCCCGGAAGATTTGTCTTCGATCTCTTCCAGGAGGTGAAGAAAGGATACAAGTTGGACAGTTATTCCCTGAACAGCGTGAGTAAGTTGTACTTGGGGGACGAAAAGATCGACATGTCCCCGAAGGAGATGTTTGCGCGTTACCGGGAAGGTGACCCACACAAGCTCATGGAGGTGGCGCGGTACTGCATCAAGGACACCCTCCTTCCCCACCGGTTGCTCAAGCGTCTGTGCACCCTTCTCAACCTGTTGGAGATGGCGAACGCCACGTGGGTGCCATTGGATTTCCTCGTCACCCGGGGACAACAAATAAAAGTTTTCTCCCAGTTGGCGAAGAAGGCGAAGGAGTTGGGGTTCATGGTGCCCACGATTTACAAGGACTACAAAACGGAGAAGGTGTACTTTGGGAAGGAACAGATAAAAATTCCGGAGGGGTACGTGGGTGCGACCGTGTTGGATGCCCAGAAGGGTGCGTACTACTCTCCCATCACCGCGTTGGATTTCGCCTCCTTGTATCCGAGCATCATGATGGCACACAATCTGTGTTACTCCACACTCGTCAAAGATCCAAAGTACGGGAACATCCCCGGCATCACCTACGAGGAGTTCGAGGTGGGTGGGGAGACGTACAAGTTTGCCCAAGACGTGCCATCCCTCCTTCCTTCGATCTTGAACGAACTCAAGGCTTTCCGTAAAAAAGCGAAGAAGGACATGGCGAGTGCTACCGGATTCATGAAAGAGATCTACAACGGCAAGCAGTTGGCGTACAAGATAAGCATGAACAGCATGTACGGTTTCACCGGGGTGAAATCGGGGATGCTTCCGTGTTCGGAGATCGCGTCGACGACGACCGCGAAGGGTCGGAGCATGATCGAAGAGACGAAGACGTACGTCGAGAAGCACTTTCCAGGCGCGATCGTGAGGTACGGAGATACGGACTCCGTGATGGTCGAGTTTGACTGCGAGGGGCGCACCGGGATGGACGCCATCAAGTACAGTTGGGATCTCGGAGAGCGCGCGGCGGAGGAGTGCACGAAACTTTTCAAAAAACCGAACGACTTGGAACTCGAGAAAACGTACTACCCATACATTCTCTACAGTAAGAAGAGGTACGCCGCGAAACTGTGGACGAAAGGGAAGGATGGGGAGATGCACATGGATTACATCGACGTGAAAGGTTTGAGTCTGGTGCGCCGGGACAACACCCCACACGTCCGGGAGGTGTGCAAAGAACTTTTGGATCTCATCTTGGAATCGAACGACACCAAACCGGCGATCGAACTCGCTCGGGAGAGGGCTCTGGAACTTCTCACCGGAGACGTGCCCCACGAAAAGTTAATTTTATCCCAACAGTTGGGTGATCTAGAAAATTACAAGTCCCACAACATGTCCCACGTTCAGGTGCACTTAAAGATGGAAGAGAGAAAACCCGGAAGCGCCCCACAGAGTGGTGACCGGGTGCCCTACCTCCTCACGAAGACGGAAGCCGGTCACCGGGCGAAGGCGTTCGAAAAGGCGGAAGATCCAAAGTACGTCTTGGAAAATAAAATTCCGGTGGACTACCACTACTATTTCCTGAACAAGTTCTTGAAACCGGTGTCCGACCTCTTGGAGCCCCTCGTGAACGACGCCAAGGAGGAAATCTTCGGTGAGATCATCTCCCAGTACAAACCCCCGAGGGCGAAACCGGTTCGTAAATCCAAGGAAAAACAGACCACCCTGGATTCCATATTTAAAAATTACGAAACAACAATAAGTAAGTCTAATGGATCCTCAAATACCGAAAAAATTGATTGATGTTTTCGAGGACGAGGTCCAGAACCGGGTGCGTGGGGCGTGTGTGGAATTCGCGGAGAGGGTGTGCCGAGCGTACGGTCTGAACAAGATGGACGTCATGGCGATGATTCCGGACGTGCGAACCCTCTCCGGGGAGTCCAAGTGTAAGGGGATCACACAGATGGGTGCCGTGTGCACGCGAACGGGGCAGTTCGACGGGTACTGCAAGCTACACTTGTACCAGAGGGAACAGTCTCGACCGGTGCCGTTCATGCAGAGAAATTATTCCGAAGATCACAATCACGACATGTGTTTAGGTTACGTCCCCGGGTGCCCCGCGTGCGAGAAGGACACCCGAGACGGGTATAAAGATTTAGATGATATACTAGGTTAACCGAAAATGTCAACGAAATCAGATTTACTTTTTGCATCCATCAACCAGTTTTACAACGAGCCCACGAACCGTGACGCCTTGGTGAACGTGTTGAACAAAAAGAACGGCAGCCCGAGCCTCCGGTCGATCGAGTGGTTCATCACGAACTACGCGAAGAAGAACTTGACACACTACGAGACCCAAGACGGAAAGATCTTCACCGTGCACTGCGCATACAAAAATACCCTCAACGGTTTCTCGAAAAGGTTCTTCGATCCATTCTGTCGGTCGTCGAAGATCACGTACAAAATTCCGGGAACGGAGATGGAGATTCAAACCACTTTAGCGCAGTTGAACTTCATACGTTGGGTGATACGAAACAAAATTTTAGATTACATGGAGAACAATCGCTTCGTCTTGTTCAATAAGTCGTCTACGTAATTCGGCTCCCGCAGTTTCGTGGGACCCGGGTCGGGTTCGGCGATGAGGGACAAGGCTTCTTCCTCCGTCATGGGTGCGTCGGGATCCGCCGTCACCTCCGAGATGTCCTGCGTGGACATTCTCAGTAGACCGTTTTCGATCACCATGACCACATACCCCGTGTAATATATGTTCAAAGAGTACGTCTCCGTGAGTCCACTCTCCAGCGTGCACTCCAAGGTTGTTTTGTTCCCCTGAAGTCGCGAAAAATCAAGGCTTCCCGATGGTTCCACCACGAGCGGATTCATCGAGAAACTCATCGTGTAAATGTTTCGGGTGGGACGGGACAGTTTCTTTTGGAACGGCACCAAGTATTTGAAGAAAGTGTGGTCCGTGGACGTCGTGTTCGGCAACCGGTTGCCTTTGATGTAAAAGCTCGCGTCCTTCATCACCGGCACGAAGAAGGTGTTCAACTCGTCGAAGTCGTCTGCACTCGAAAAGTTGTACCGGTTGTGGCAGAAAAATTTGCCTTCGTCCGTCTCCCCCACCTCCTTGATTATCTCCTCCTGTTCGAACCTCTTGTCCCGGAAGAACCAGTGCACCGCTTTCACCGGAATGTTTGGGACGAGTTGTTGGGTCACCGTGACGTCACCGGGGATCGTTTCCGTCACCGGATGTTTCCGGACGATGTCCGTGATGAACACTTGTTTCTGTTTGGTCAGGTACAATCGCTCTTCGTTCGTCAAGGTGATCTCCTCGGTGATGATGTGGAACTCCGGTAACCCCACCGTTTGGCTTTCGGCGTCACAGAAGAATTGTTGTTTGAAAAACTCAAACTCGAAGACAATCTTTTGTTTGAAGCACGCACACAGGGGAAAGTACGGGCGGTTCGGGTTGTTCCCACTGTACTCGTCCGCGGCGTATTTCCTGCTGAAGAAAAAGTTGATGGGGATGAGGATTTCTGACTCGTAGGCGCTGATCACGTCGTTCTCGTTCAGTTCCGTGGAATCGAAGGCGAGGGACCGGTTGACGAGGAACCTGTTCGCGACTTTTTCAGACGTCTCGAGGTACAACTCGTCGTTGAGGATTCCCCAGTCCGCGTGAAATTCTTCCAAGACGGTCTCGTCGATTCTCATCGTCGCTTTTTTCACGATGTGTCTCCCGATTTGGTCTGTGTAGTTCTTCCCTCCGGTGAGACCCGGAAGCGTGATGCTGAGCCACATGTTGCTCAAGAGGTCTCCCCTGTCTTGAGGTCTGAACTCGACCTTGATCGTCTCTCCGAAAGGCCACGAGTCTTTGCTTCCCGGTGACTTTACTTTGGTACTCCGGTGATACTTTGAAAAGTTTGAATGCCTCTGGCTCTCGTAGAAAAACATCCCATCCTCTGGTTTCTTGGACAGAAGGTCTTCATCCTGCATGCCAATCGCGTTCAGACAAATTTTTGCCCCGGCGCCTCCAGACATATCTAATGTGAGACTACAAAAAAATATTTACTTAATTTAACAAGAATGGTGCAGACCAGAAGTAAATGCCCACCCGAGCTTAAGCGTCTCGGTAAGTGCCAGGAAAAAGTCAAAGCCAAGCCAAAGCCGAAGACCACGAAGAAGAAGAACAATACGTCTACCAAGGACGGCAAGTGCATGCGCGTCATGTCTTCGTGCACGAAGATGGTCCAACTCGACCGGAAATTATCCGCCTTGCAAAGAAAGTACGTCAAGTTGACGGAAGATTTCGATGAGATGGTCCTTCCGAAGTCGTCGCTTCGAAACAGCATGGCACAGCAATTCAGGAAGCGCGCCGCGATGCTTCACGAGATGTCCAAGTTAAACACGGAGGTGAAGCGCCTTGAACTGGAATACGATGCGGTGAAGAAGACGTGTTACGGAGGAAACCCAAAGGGTAACTTGTGTCAGAATTACACGAACGAAAACTACAACCGCAATCTACGAAACGAGCGAATGTCCAAATTGCGTTCGACCATCCGAAACAAGATCAACCGCCTCGATAACCCGGTGACGAAAAAGGCGTACCAAAAGGCGCTCAAGAAAGCGGTGAACGCTAACCTCGACTGGCTAAACGTGGAGGTGGAGGCAAACTTGACTGTACAAAAGAACAATTTGAGGTAATTACAAACACTCCAACCAAAGTTCCCTCGGAGTCTTCGAACTGAGTTCGTTGAATTCCCGGTTCGCCTCCTGCGTTTGTTGCACGAGGGACTCGATCGCTTCTTCCGTGTACTGCCACGTCTTGATGTCGAGGAGGTACGCGTACGAGTCCTCCACCTTTGGAAAGTGTTGGGCGATCTCCGCCTCCAAGTCTTGCCTCTTTCTTTTGAAAACTTTTAGTTGATCGTTCACCACCGCCCACACGAACTGTGCCTTGTGGCTGCACACGGTGGCTCGCTCCCTCAATTTTTCCAAGAGATGTTTTTTCCTCTTTTCGAAATATTGCATCCGGATGTCTACGTAGTCGTACAAGATTTCTTCCGGGGTTTCATATTTTTTTATTCCGGTCACCGGGTGGAACAGGTGCATGTTGGATGTCTTGTAAGTTTCCGAGAGTTTGAAATCCTTCACCGGATCGTTACCGGAGTATCCCACGATTTTGAAATCAACTTTTTCCGTGGTCGAGTTGTTGACATAGTTTGTGATGGTCTTGTCTTCCAAGAGTTTGTCCAGGTGTTCCTTGAAATCTTGGGTCCACCTCCCCGGTGGCAGTTCGGTGACGTGACCACCGGAGTACGTCCCGGTGGCGACCCACGTGTGTTCGTCCTGTCTGGTCACCGTGCCGGTGAAGTCCTTGAACCACGGTTTCAAACAATTTTTCACGTGTTCTCCGTGAATTACTTTTTGTTTGATTACGTTTCGAAGATCTTTCGGATTGAAGGGTGGGATGCTCGAAGAAAATCCGGTGCCGATGCCTTTGGTGCCGTTGACCAACACCATGGGAAGGGTTGGCACAAAGTATTCGGGTTCCACCAATTTCCCATCGTCTTCCAGGTAGTTGAGGATGGCGTCATCCCTCGGATCGAATATTTTTCTCGTCTCCGGAGACAGTTTGGTGAAGATGTACCTCGGTTGGGAGGCGTCCTTGCCACCCATGATCCGTGTCCCGAACTGACCGCACGGCACGAGCACGTTGATGTTGTTGCTTCCGGTGAAATCCTGTGCCAACTTGACGATGGTCTCCGCCAGGGACACCTCCCCGTGGTGGTACGCCGTCTTCTCAGACACGTACGACGCGAGTTGCGCCACCTTCATTTCTTGTGTCAGGTTCCGTGCGAAGCACGCGTGAAGGACTTTCCGCTGGGACGGCTTGAGACCGTCCGCCACGTGGGCGATGCTTCGCTTCAGATCGGCTATGGAAAAGTTTACCAAATCCCGGTGCACGAAATCGGAGATTGAAATTTTTTGAACGTTTCCGTAGTCGATGGTGTCGTCTCCTTTTTTTGTTTTTTCTTGGATCATGACTTTTCGATCGTCCGCCAATTTTTTATCAAATGCGAGTCTCATGGACTTGTCCGTGTCCGGGTCCACGTCGAAGCCCACGGTCAGTCGTTGAATGTCCTTGAAGTATTCCCTCGCCTCGACACTGGTGGATGTACCCAAACCTTTGTAGTATTTGATTTTAAAATTTTTTGTGTCCACCCCGGAGGACCATTGTCGAAAAGATTCCAAGGTGTAGAAATCAAATTTATTTTTCCCCGATGTCGCCTTGACCACGGGAGTGATCATGCTCACGACGAAATTTAATCCCAAGAGGGATGGCCACATGCTGTGTATGAGATTGAGGATCAAACCTTTGATGTGTGTCCCGTCGTCGTCGGCGTCAGTCATGATCATGAGTTTTCCATATCTCAATTCACTGAGGGAGGAGTAATGTTTTCCTTGTTGGAGTCCCAAAATTTTTTTTATGTTTTGAAACTCGGCGTTGCCACTGAGTTGGTTCACGGACGCGTCCCGAACGTTGAGGACTTTTCCCCGGAGTGGGAAGACCCCGTAGTAGTCTCTCCCGACCACACTGAGACCGGCGATGGCGAGGGACTTGGCGGAGTCACCCTCCGTGAGGATGAGGGTACATTTCTGTGACTGCGCGGTGCCAGCCTTGTTGGCGTCGTCCAGTTTTGGTATACCTGTGATCCGAGATTTCCTCGCGGCGCCGTCCGTCTTCGCCAGTTGTTTCATCTCTTTGAACTTGGACAAGGAGAGAAGTTCATCTTGGATGCCAGTCTTGAGAACATTTTTGAAAAAAGTTTTGGTCGGAGGTTCAAACTTTGATCCGAAGGATACCGGTTTGGAGGTGCACTCATTTTTTATCTGCGACGAGAAGGTTGGATTTTCCAAAGTCGCCCGAACGAAGAGCATGAAAGTATTTTTCACCTGTCCGGCGGTCAACTTTATTTTACTCTTCATCTCCTCGATGAGACCTTGGGCGATGAGGTTCGCCACGGCGTCCACGTGGGTGCCACCCTTCGTGGTGCAGATCCCGTTGACAAAACTCACCTGGTTGAATCCTTCCGGGCTCGCCCCGATGCACACCGCCCACCGATCGGTCTCGGCGTAGCACGTGTTTTCGAGACCGTGCATCTTGGCGTACGCCTCGAGGTTCATCCGGGGGAGGGCTTCCCCGTCGAACTTCACCTTACACTTGGGTGACGTGCACACGTTGGCGTCCCAGACCCTCTTCTCGATCAGTTTGAAAAAGTCTCGATCCATGCCACGCATACCAAATTTTTGCCAATCCGGTGTGAAAGTCACGGACACCAAAGAAGTGTTTCCGGAGTAAGATTTTAAATTTGGTTTCCCACAATTTTTCATGTTCCCATTCCAACATTGAGAATAAATTTTTTTGTTCACCGGATCTTTAATTTTGATTTTAAATTCCGTGGAGTACACGTTAGTCAATTTTGCCCCGTACCCGTTCCTCCCCCCGACGATCCGTGTCTTGGTGTCGTCGTAGTTGGTGCTCGTGAGGAGGTGTCCGAAGACGAGTTCCGGGTTGTACACCCCCTCCTTGTCGTGCATTTCCACGGCGATCCCACCGAGGGGACCGTTGTTTTCCACACACACTTCCCCATCCCCGGTAACACTCACTAAGATCGTGGTCACCTCCGTGGGGTGCTCGGAGTTTCGATCGACCGCGTTGACCAAGATCTCGTCGAAGATCTTCAACAGTGCCGGGCAGTAGGTGATCAGACGCCTCTCGAATTTACCATCACCGAGGACCCAGAGTTCTTCCGCCGTCTTGTCCACGCTTCCGACGTAACTGTCCGGTCGCTTGAGGATGTGTTCGACGTGACTTAACTTTTGAACTTTTTCAGACATTTCGTGTCGAGAAGTGGGGATTACAAATCTGGTAGGTTTTCGCAACCCAATTCTACCGCGTGGCGAAGGGCGAGATACTGGTCACACATACATTCATCACTGTGGTTTTCATCTCTTACCAACTCACAGTAATCGCACATAGATGTGCCGTCTTCTTCGTAAGGCAAATAGTCTTCTTCGCGCAACAACTGGGCAACCAGCACGCGGGTGGGCACGTCCATATCTTTGATCAGTTGTTTCGCATCTTTTTTTCGTTGGACCATGTAGTCGTGATCGATCATGCAGAAAGCCTTCGCCATGGATTTGTTGACCGGCTTCGACAAGGCGTGCAGTTCTTTCGTTCGTGCTTCTTTGCGCTTTTCCACGATCTCCTCAAAGTCCAACAGATCTTCGAGTCTTTGGCACCCACCGGTGTCGATGAACTCGTCCATGAGTTCGAGGATACTTTTCCCCACGCCTTTCACGTCTTTGTAGCCTTCACTCGACTCCAAGAAAGTCTTCTTCGTGAGATCGGCAAACTTTTCAAGATTGTCCGAAG
>Ga0181573_10000268_pt1 | contig 54992 bp, 27 predicted proteins | sample 101ome_25_FD_148643 | JGI IMG/M metagenome (GOLD analysis project Ga0181573, IMG submission 148643) | Coastal salt marsh microbial communities from the Groves Creek Marsh, Skidaway Island, Georgia - 101409BT metaG (spades assembly) | ecosystem: Environmental > Aquatic > Marine > Intertidal zone...
GGATTACCTGGACCAGGCGATGGAGAAGTTCATGACCAAGCGGCAGTCCATCATTGACGGTGACTCCGAGAACTCTAGCGAGCCCGGGCGGTGAGTTAGTTGGGAACCTCTAATTCCTTGACATTGAAGCTAATCTTAGTACCGTAGACGTCCATCACCTCGCCTTGCCCGCGATCTTAATGATGGGCACCTTGTCGTCCGTCATGTGCACCCTCACCCCTTCTGGAATGTCCAGGTCGCGAAGGAACACCTTGTCGCCAACATCCATCGCCGAAATGTTGGAAACGATCTCTGAGGGTATATCCTTACCCTTGCAGGTCACCGTCAGGGTCTTGTGCAGCTTCCACGCGAACCCGCCCTTCTTGATCCCTGGGCACGCATCCTCACCCTCCACTCGCACGGGAACTTTCACCTTCACCTCAGTCTCCGGTCCGCAAGGCATGAAGTTGACGTTCTCCACGTTGATGTTGGTCGCATCGTAAATCACCTGCTTCGCCAACACGTCCTGCTTCCGAACGCCGTCGGGGAAATTCAGGGTGAGGATCCTCGCACCGATCCCGCTGAGGCCGTATATCCGCACGAGTCTCTCCACGTCCTGCTTGGGCATCTGAAGCAGCTCGCCGGTCAGGTCCCCGGGGCCGAACAGGACGCCGGGCACCAGCCCATCGCGCCTGAGCCGTTTGGTCACCGTCTTGCCGGTGCCCGTCCTGGGCATGACGTCGATGTTGTCCCCTTTGAGATCTGTGAAGTGACGAGGCGGAGGGTGGATCAGAGAAAGTGTTGGACGGACACTGGATCGATCGAGGCGGAGGTGACGTACCTGGAGGCTTGACGAAGGTGCCTGACATCCCTCGCGCGAAGGTGAGGTCACACCCACACCCTAATACCCTCGGCGCCTCGCCCCAACGCGCAATCGCCCGCAACATTGGCGAGAGAACGCGTCCGCTCGATCGCTGCATGATTGCAGCGTCGATAAACCGCGCTGACACCAGTTCGCGCGCTATCGCGCGTCGTTTTGTGGCGTGAAGGCCGCAGGCCTGCCGCGACGTCTGGTTGCCAACTACCTTCGTAGAATCGAGCCCTGAAGTTTTTGGCAAGACGCGTTTCGCGGTGCCGCCGACACATCTCTCAACGACCGCGCCCCAAGCATATGGGTGCGTAATAAAAGAAAGGGCCGGGATAGGATGGGAAGAGAGATGCCGGGCGACGAACACTACGATCCGTACGACCCGGATAGCCGGCTTCGGCGAAAGCGCAAGCTGGAGGGCGAGAGGATGTCGCTTCCCATCGCGCTCTCGCGCGACCGGCTCATGCAGGAACTGGAGGCGAGGGAGACGGTCATCATCGTCGGCGAAACGGGTTCGGGTAAGACCACGCAGATTCCGCAGTACGTGCATGAGGCGGGTCTAGCCTCCGGTGGCATGGTGGCTTGCACGCAGCCGAGGCGTGTCGCGGCGGTGTCCGTCGCGAGGCGCGTCGCCGAGGAGACGGGCACCGAACTCGGAGATCTGGTGGGCTACGCCATCCGCTTCGAGGAGGTTAGCAGCGAGGGGACGAAGATAAAGTTCCTGACGGATGGTATGCTGCTGCGAGAGGCGATGACGGACCCGCTGCTCAGTAGGTACGGCGTAGTGATGATCGACGAAGCGCACGAGCGGACGCTGCAGACAGACTTCCTCCTCGGGACGCTCAAGGGAATACAGGCGCGGCGCCGGGAACGAAAGGCCACCAAGCCGGACGGATCCCTGTGCCCGCCGCTGAGGATCGTGGTGATGTCCGCCACGCTCGAAGCGTCCTCCTTCTCCGATTTCTTCGACGGTGCACCCGTGGTGTACAGCAAGGGCCGCAAGTACCCGGTGGACGTCTTGTACACGGAGGAGCCCGAGGACGATTACCTGGACGCGGCCTTGTGCGCCGTGTGCCAGATAAACGACGAGGAACCCGAGGGCGACGTGCTGGTATTTCTCACCGGGCAGGAAGAGATCGAGAGCTTAGGGCGGCTGCTGCGGGCCAGGTCCGAGCACGTGGCGGAGGGGAAGCCGAAGTTGCAGATCGCGCTTCTCTTTGCGGCCATGCCACCGGAGGAACAGATGAAGGTGTTCGAACCCACGCCTCCGGGACACAGGAAGATTGTCTTGGCCACAAACATCGCGGAGACGTCACTTACCATCAACGGGATCAGGTACGTCGTGGATACCGGTCTCACGAAGCAGAGGGTGTACCACCCAAGGTCCGGAGTGGACGAACTGTCGGTGATGCCAGTGGCGGTGTCGCAGGCGATGCAACGCGCCGGACGTGCAGGTCGCGAGGGACCAGGAAAGTGTTTCCGCCTGTACTGTGAAGATGCGTTGCGATCACTCGCGCTCCACATTACCCCGGAGTTGCTTCGAGCCAACCTCGGGGGTGTGGTTCTTCAGCTGAAAGCCATGAAGGTTGACAACATCCTCGATTTTCCATTCATCGACCCGCCGCCAAAGGAGGCGCTCGTCAGGTCGTTAGAGCTGTTGTACGCGCTTGGGGCGCTGGATAAGAAGGGCAATCTGAACGCGTCGGGGAGAAGGATGAGCAGGTTCCCCTTGGAGCCCATGGCGGCTAAAGCAATCGTCGCGTCCGCAGATGAGGGATGCTCTGAGGATGTCATTGCCGTTCTTTCAATGCTCACCACAGACAGCGTGTTCAGGTTCCAGGGGAGCAACATGTCGGGAGAGAGAGGGAGGAAGAATCTGGGCAGGGAGCAGTACGCGAGGAAGGAGGGCGACCACATCACGCTCCTCGAGGTTTTCCGGGCATTTAGAGTTTGCGGCGTGAAGCGGCGCCGCGAATTTTGCCACACAAACGCTATCAACCTTCGCGCCATGCTCAAGGCTCTCGACATCTTCAAGCAGCTCACCCGGGCGGCGACGCACGAAGGAATTGAGGTCAAGTCTGCGGAGGAGGAGAGTGCACCGCTGCTGCGTTCGATGGTGGCCGGATACTTCCTCAACACGGCTCGCAAGCAGGCTGACGGAAGCTACCGCACGGTTTCAACGGGCCAGAGGCTCGTCATTCACCCCAGCTCTGTGCTGTTCCAACAACCGCCGGAGATGATTATCTTCAACGAACTGGTGAAGACGAACCGTCTATACGCGCGTGATGTGTCGTCTATACTGCCGGAGTGGCTCGCGGAAATGTCGCCAAACGTGTACTCAATTCGCCAGGAGTAGCACTTGTCGAAGTTAAAAAAATAGTCCTACATGTCGAAGTCTGGGATTTGGTCCGCCCCTCCTATAATGCCCTTCATCCGCACAATCTCCGATTTGGCATCTGCGTTCTTCGGCTCGATCAACAACGCGCTCTCGAAGTCGTCAATGGCCTCGAGATAGTTCCCCGACACCGACCTGGCTGCGCCACGCCTCAGGTACGCCTTAACATTTTTCTCGTTCAGCTTCAGCGCTGCGGTGCAATCGTCCTCTGCGTCATTGTACACCCCAAGTTTCAGGTTCGTCATGGCCCTGTTGGACAGCACCACGGATTTCCAGGCGCGGTGCGGATCGGGGCGCATGTTAGGCGGCGGTCCAAGCGCAGTCAGAGCCTCTGTGTACTTCACGATCGCCTCATTGAAGTTACCAGCTTTAAACTCTTTGTTGCCCTGCGCCTTCAGCTCCTCGCACATCGACGGAACCGCGTCCGAATCGTCCTTCCCACCGTTCTCTTCGTCCTTCAACCTTGTGAGCTCCGCCTGGACCACGTCCGGGAACGCCTCTCTCAGCTGGGCACCGAACATGCGGGCAAATTCTATGCACATGTAGTCCTGCTTGCGCCCGGCCACCACGGACAGACCGTATGGTCCCTCGGCCTGCTCGTAGGTCAGCGGTATGGTCAACTGCGGGGTGCCCGTAAGGCTAGAGAGACAGGTGAGCTGGAGCACCTTTCTCTCCCACGTCGCGGTGGCCTCAGCGCCCGCATTCATCGGAGGGGGCGCGCACGGCGTGGTTGGCAACAGAAACACCGTGACGCCGTCCAGGAGCAGATCCACCGCCGCCCGCACCTCTTCCCGCGCCTGCTTGATCACACGCAGACTGTCCGTCGCGATCTTGGACGCCCCAAGCAGATACTCCTTCGCCTTTGCCCCAGTCTCGGGCTTTTCTGCGGAGTACCATCCGCCAATCTCGCTCCAAACTTCCTCGCCCTCGATGAGCCCAAGGCAGTTCCTGAGCACGTCCAGCCCCGTCGCGCAATCCTTGTTCTGCATCGCCCTCAGCGACGGGCACGTCATCAGCAGGTGCTTGCCCAGGTTCAGTCGCGAGATTCCCCCGTTCTTGAACGCGTCTTTCAGGAGCATGCACGCGGTCGCCACCCCGCACGACGCGATGTCGTCGCAGAGGTCGATGGCGTCCTCCAACACCATGACACGGGAAACGCTGAGTTGATCCTTGGGCAATGGGATCAGTGCCGTCGCCGTCGCCGCGATCACGTCCGGGTCCCTCGACATCCACCCGGCCGCGGCGAGGCTCCCGGCGGGTGATGACGCGCCATCGAGGGTCACGGTGCCGTGCGTGGTCCTGATGGCGTAGAGTCCGCAGTGCGCGGCGGAGACCCGGACGCCGCCGCTGGAATCCACCGCCAGCGCCATGTCAACCTCCTTGGGCGCGCCTGCGACGGAGACGGCTGCGCCGGACGATGACCCGCCGGGGATCTTATCGCGTGCCACGGGGTTGATGGGGACGCCGTCCACGGTGTCGCAACCCGTGATCGAGCACCCGAGCTCGTCCATGCGCGTCACGCCGATGCAATCCGCTCCCGCCGCTCGGAGCGACGCGACCGCGGGGGCGTCACGCGTCGCTGGTGCGTGCGTGGCCGCCCACGCCGGAGAGCCGAGGCCCGTCACCCTTCCCTGCACATCGAAGACATCCTGGATAGCGAATCTGATGCCCCGGAGCGGTCCCTTGGCGTTCCCCTTCAGCCTGAGCAGCTCTTGGAAGGCGTTGAGGGCGTCCGATCGCTTCCTCCATCCTCGCGCCTTCCCGCCTCCCTTGCCGCGCCGGGAAAACACCAGAGCGCCTATCGACGCCGCGCTGGCGAGGATCAGTACCTTCAGGACCATTTCAATACCGCGGGTCGCAGGAGCGACCTCTGTTGGTCCCACGCGACCTCCACCAGTGAAGTGCACGACGGTTGAGGGAAAAGCCAAAATAAAACGAAGGTGTTTCACAATCGGAACGCAACGATTTCCAGTTACATTTCGCATCTTAAACTCGAAATCATACGGTGAATAGTTTCGTGAGAAGTTAGTCTCATGGATCTGAAATTTATCTGCCGAGGCCCTTGATGAAAAAATGAGGCAAAAGGACAAAGAACCTGGTTCCCTTCCGCTGTAGCCCTTTCTCGGCGACGCCTGCACACACAGGATCGCATTAGCAACATGCCGAACGCTCCCCGCACCGTGAAGGATGTCCCCGCGCAGGAGTTCGTGATTGCGCTCGCGCAGTACTTCCGCTCCACCGGCAAGGTGAGACTCGCCTCCGCCATCACACGGCTTCCCGTTCGCGGGGAGAAAGGCGACTGGGAGCGCTGGACGCGACCGCCGCGACGAGGCGATGCAAGGAGAAGACGCGCGTGCGACCTCGACGGGTTGACTCGCAATGTGTTTATCCGCGCGTTGCGCTCGCCACGATGCGATTCGGCTCGCATCGCAGTCGCGTGCGGTCGCGCTTCCGCGTCTCCCATCGTCGCGTATGTTTTAGGGTTTGCGGGGCAGGACCGTGTTTTCCGCGGGCGTTGGCGAGGACGTGCGCCGTGCACAGATCGACGGGGATCGCGCTCGCCGACGGCAAGCGTCTACCTTGTCGTCATGAGCGTCTTCCTGGCGTCGGATGCACGATCCGTCCCTTCGTCGCGCTCGCGCGCGCCGAACACGCTCCATCCCCGGGTCGGCTCGATGCTGCCTGAAACCTTCCTGCCCTTCTTGTGTGTTTTTCCTGGGATGGACGTGGTTTCCTGTCCCCTGGTTCCGCCCCCGGCCTCGATCGTACTCGCGATGAACGAGCGCGCCTCTGACCATCCGTCCCCGCGTCACGCGTCCCCTTCGATCCGCAGATGGAGGTCCCCACCTGGGTCGACATCGTGAAGACTGCCTCCTACAAGGAGCTCGCGCCCTACGACCCCGACTGGTTCTACATCCGCGCGGCGTCCATGGCTCGCAAGCTCTACGTGTCCGGCAACATGGGTGTGGGTGCCTTCCGCAAGAACTACGGCGGTGCCCGTAACGACGGCGTCTGCCGCTTCCACCACGCCATCGGTTCCGGTTCCGTCGCTCGCGCTATCCTCAAGCAGCTCGAGGCTGTTGGTGTTGTGGAGAAGGGTCCCAAGGGTCGTCGCATCACCCCCTCTGGGCAGCGTGATCTCGACCGCATCGCGGGCCGCGTCGCCGTCTCCGCCTAAGCGACGGCAAAATTGTACGTTTAGCCGACACATTTAGCGAATGTAATTAAACCGGCTCGACGAATTCCCTGCCGTGCACTCGTGCGTCTCACCAACACTTGCCACCCGAGCTGGTGTTCGGTGGTCAGCAAAATCTGTCCCATTGAGGCTAACTCCCTCCCGCGGGAAGTATGGACGCCGTGCGTCGCTTCTGCGAGCGAGTTCTCGCGCGCGTATCGAGTGAGACGAAAGTGTGTCAACCCAATATCGAGTTTACAAGAAAGACTAAGAAGAAGCTACGAGCAATGTTTCCGTCTTGCGGCTGGACACAGACCCGCGCCCCGAGCCGCACCCCACAGACACCCACCCTCGCACGGCACTTACGCCTTAGCCGCGGCGAGCTTGCTGCCCTTCTTGCAGTACCTCTGGTTGCGGAGGAACTTGGGATCCATGCCCTTGGTCGACCTCTTCGCGTGCTTCTTGGGCTTCTTGATGCCTGAACAGGGAGATGGAAGGGATCAAAGGTCAGGGAGGGATTGTGAATTGCACCGAAGCGGAGTGAGAAAACCCTGAAAACCCTCGCTCCCGACGCCGGAAAACCGACGCGAGCGCGGGCCCGAGGCGGATGAAGCAGGGTGCGCGCCGGGAACAATTCCGGAGACATCTTCGGAAAGCGGATCACGCGATCGCCGGGCCCCGCGGACCCGCGCGATCGACGGAGGCGGCCCCATCGTGCCGCACTCCTCACGGCTACACCCGGCACACAGCCGCACGCCCCGGAAAAAATCTCCGTGCCGGATCTACTAGGGTCTCCACGCACCGTTGCGGTGGTTCTTGTACGACTGGTTGTGCGCGGTGTGGTTGGTGGACTTGGCCATCTTTGCTAAGGCTCGGTGCTACGTCGAGACGCGCGTTGAGAAGAGGGCGTGCCGCGATGGAGCTTCGGGAACAAAGACCGAGCGGGTTCCTTCTGTTTCAGTTGCCGACCGAAACGAAAAAATTCGACCGACCGATTTTTCTGCAGAAATCAACTCACCTTCCCTGTCTCCGACTAAGAGTTACTCAGCACACACCACCTCACAACCGCGCCTATCGCGCTCGTTGAAACGGGGCCGACCGGGACGAGATGGTGCTGAGCTGTAGCAGATGTACCACAATTTGCGTGCGCGTCGTTTGTGTATTTCACGTTTGGTTTTCCCCGTTTCGTCACGAACGATGTTGCTTTCATCACCCCAGCCGTGCGCTCCTTCGGAGTTTCGGAGGTTCCTCCGCCGCGGGGGTCGCTTCTAGGCTGACGGCCCGCACCACTTCGCTCCCAACCCCGGGCAGACCTTCCTCCAGCTCCGTGACCATTGTGGTGAAGTACTTCTTGACGGTGGTGGTGAGACCTGTGAGCCGGCCCCGAAAGTCAGCAAAGTCCGCCAGGCTCTTCTCCTCGGTGAAGAATTCCTCCAGGTCCTTCTCCACCGCCTCCGTCAGTAGCTCCAGCGTGGACTCCGCGTCACCTTGGATGAACTCGAAGAACTTCTTTCGGAGCCCGTCCTCCTCCATCCAGTAATACCCGTAGCCGTACGTCCACTTGAGCACCCGGCGGCACTCGGCGATCTGCTCCATAGCCTCGAGCACGAACTTGAGCTGGGACACCGGGGTGTTCTGCAGGTCGCCTAGCCGCATGATCTTCGCCTCCCTCATTTCGGCCAGGTCTTTTGCCGCCTTGGTCTGCGACGCGCCGTGAGCCGCCCACCGCTCGTAGTAGTGGGTGTACCTCTCCAGAGACTGCTTCGCCACTGCCCTTCGCTTCTCCTCCTCGCTCGCGCCCTCCTTCTCCCGGGACTGGGAGTACTTGTTGCACGCGTAGTAACCGCCCGTGCGCTCCCCGTGTTCGCTCCATTTGCCGCAGCACATCCAGCAAAACTCAAACTTGCACTGCGAGCAGACCATGTGCATGCACCCCAGGTTCTTCTCTATGGGCCGCTTGCACGCCGGGCACGGTTTGGTGTTGGCCAAGATCCAGTTCATGTTCTCGGACTCGGCGCTGTTCTTCACGAGCCACTTCTTAACCGTCTCGCAGTCCACCGGGCGGTGTGCATCCTCCTGGCAGGACCAGCAGAACGACGCGCCGCATCTGCAGTGAACGTCCACCGGACCCTCGCCCCGGTCCCCGTGGCACAGCACCGCCACCTCGCACCCGGCGCCCGTGCACCACTTCACGCGGGGGTTATCGTCCACCCACGACCTCCACTTGAACACGTCCAACCTTTCCGCGCTCTCCCCATTCAGGTACCTCTTGGCCATCGGCTCGGGCACCCGCCGCTTGCACCCCTCCTGCGGGCACCTCAGGTCCAAGACGCTGGGACCGTCTGACACCGCGTTCTCCAGATATCCGCTCCAGCACGTGGCGCAAAAGTTGTGACCGCATCCCACGTGCGTGTGTTTCGACGCGGGAAACTCGTCGTAGCACACCGAGCACGTCACCTCGGCGCCGTCGTCCACCATCCGGCTCGCTTCGTCGGGCGCGGATGAGGACGACTCCAGCCCAATCTTTTCCCTGACGCCCTCCTCGTCACCGAACCATTCGTCGTTCACCCTGTTGACGTTCCACTTGAACGACCTCAGGAGCCGGGTAGCGTCATCCTGTGTGACCTGTAGCACCTGCGTGACCCCCCGCACGGCCTCACGCTGCCGTTCGAGCACCTGCTCCGCGTCCAGACACCGGTACTCCTCCCTCTTGACGACGTGCGCCTCAACGCCGGAGAGGATGGCGTTGCCGTAGTCGGCGTCGCCCTCGTCGGGGTCGCTATCGTCCGTGTCCTGGGTGCCGGCGCCCTGGGACATGCACGCGTCTTCGGAGTCGTACCCATCGTCTGATCCGTCTCCGTAGTCCTCGCAGTCACTCATGCCTCTGGGACCTTCCGTCAGATCTCGAGCTGGGAAGTTCGGCAGTCCCGAGGGGAAAGCGGGGTTCGGCCACTGCCTCGCTACGCGACGAACGCGCAGGGTCCGGGGAGCGACGCCGCCGCACCTTCGGTCCCTGTAACCGCGATCGTGGGGAAAGAGATAGGGGTTGCGCGCGGCACAGAGTGGGAGAGCGCCCTCGGACGTCCCCAGGTGCACCCTCGGAAAAACGTCACTTCATCTCCATCAGATGCTTCGCCCACAGCTGGCTTATTTTTGAAAGGGGAACCTGGCCGTTCAGATCGACCAGAGCAGTGACACGCAAAAACCACTTCCGGCCCGGATGTCGTTCGATTTCTTCAACCAGAACGCGGTGCAGCCCGGCGGTGGCCCCGAGCTGGGCCCAAACGGCGAAGAGAGTGAGTACGCCGTCCCTTACCTCCGCTCGCGTCCCTCCGGAACATTTTCAGATCTTGGGAAAAAAACACGATGGGTGCCCACAACCGAGAGTCGGGCCTCGTTCTCGCGTATCCTCCGCCCTGACGTCGCGCGATTCCCACCAAAATGATATAGTTCTCATCGACGTTCAGTGCGGACGCATCAACGTCGAGGGTAAGACCATGAAGCCCGACGACCGCAAGGGAAAGCTTCGGATCTGCAAGGCCACCGACGGTCTGACCCACCTGATGTGGGGCACGCGCGCGGAGGGCATGCCCTACAACCCCGAGGACGACTTCATCATCTTCCCCCAGGAGGCGCAGATGAAGTTCATCCCCAAGCCCGGTTGTTTCGTCATCAAGTTCCCCGACGACACCAGCCGCAACATGTTCTTCTGGTCGCAGGAGCCCGTGGGGAAGGTTGAGGACGACAAGCTCGTCGCCGACATCAACGCGGCGCTCAACGGCGAGTCCCCGGAATCGGCGAACGAGCAGGCGCAGCTCATGCAGATGCTCGGCGACGCGGGCGGCGCGGGGCTGGCGGCGCGCGATCCGAGCGGAGGACCCGTCGCGGCGAGGGCCCAGGCGGTGCGGGCCGCGCACGAAGCGGCGAACTCGGCCCTCGCTCGTCCCGCGGGAGCGGATGAGACCCCGGCGGTGAACGCGAGCGCCGTCCCGGAGACGCCCGCCGCGCCCGCCAAGGGACCCGACCCGTCCGCGGGCACGGCGGCTCCCCCTTCGGTGGTCAACGCGGAGGCGCTCAGGGCGGCGCTGGGCAACGTGGGCGCGACGCCGTCCTCAACCCCGGGCGCGGGCGCCATCGACGCGGCTGCGTTGGCGGCGGCGCTGGCGGGCGCCAACAGGAGGGCCGCCGGCCCCGGCCTGTCGGACGTGCTCACTCCGGACGCGGTCGGTGAGTTACTTCGCAGCGAGGACGTGCGCCAGAGGCTGATGGAGCACCTGCCGGAGGAGCACCGATCGACGCAGGACCTCGAGGAGCTCCTTCGGACGCCACAGTTTCAGAGCCAGCTCGAGAGGTTCAGCCACGCGCTGCAGAGCGGCCAGATGGACCTGGCGCAGTTCGGGCTCAGCCCTGGCGCGGGTTTCAGCGTTGCCGAGTTCCTCTCCGCGATCCAGAAGCAGGTGGAAGAGAAGGAGGGCGGCGACGCGATGCAAGAGTAGAATGGACAAACGATACGTTTGTTTTCTGAGACGAGAAATTCGTGTTCATTCATGCGCCCTCCTCCATCTCGTCCTCGTTGGGTTCCACGAGCCCCAATTTGATGAGGAACTTTCTCTCCATCTTATCGAACTCCTCCTCCGCCTTGTCCTCCTCCGTGAGCGTTTTCCTCGAGGACTTCTTTTTCTTCTCCTCCGCTGCGGCCGCCGCCTCCTCTTCCTTCTTACGCCTCGCCGCCTCGGCCTCCTCCTCTGCCAGCCTCCTTTCCAGTTCCTCGATCTGCGCCTCCCTGCCTTCGAGCCGACCGTCCACATCCTTCACGCGGTCCGTCTCGCGCTGGAGGAAGTCCTCCATCCGATCCTTCTCGCCGTTGACCGCGCGACGCAACGACCGGGGCAGCTCCATGACGTGCAAGACACCCGCCGCGTCGCCGACAGCCAGCAACTGCCCCTTCTTCTCCTCGGGGTGCGGCCAAAATTTGACGCAGCCAATGTCCCCGCTGCACACCCGCACAGTCTGCAACGGCCTATCGGACTTGGAGGTGAAGTCCCACACGTCGATCTCCCCGTTGCTCTTGGCGATGTACACGACGCCCGGCCTGCTCGGAGAGAACGCGCCGACCGAGAGGTAGACGTCCGACGTGGGAGCGGAGAATATTGGCTTCTGGGATCCCTCCCTGAACAGCTTGAACGTCCAGTTGCCCACCGACAACGCCACGTCTGGGAAGAACGGCGACCTCTCGATGCTCCGCACCGGTCCCTCGTGGAAGTGCGACACCGTCCTGGAGGCATCCATCGGAACCGTCTCGTCCCCCTCCTGCATCTTGAAGTCGCACTGCGCAACCTCGCCCGCCATGCCCGTCGCCCAAAACGTGGACTTACCCCCGGCGAGGTCGATGAAGTCGAGTGAGACTGCCTGTAGGATGCCCGCGACCTCCCCACGCGTCATCTTGCACTCATGCGAAGGTGTCCACTCCATCACCTTCGTCTTGGGGTTCTTGGTGAGCTCGGTTGGCCAGAAGAGAACCCTTCCATCCGCCGAGGTCGTGGCAAAAAAGTTCCAAGCCTCTGTCTTGGTCACCTCGCCCTTGCGATTCACCGCGACGGGACCCAGCCACTTGATGTCGGTGACAGGGAGAACGTGAGACATGGCTGCCTCGGACAGCTGCTTGGGACGGCACACGGGTGGACCGATGCTGCTGTTGCCCTCGCCCCCCTTTGAGCGCCGGAGCTGGTACGCCATAATCTCATCCCTAATCTCACTAGTGTCCCAAATCACGATGCGACCGTCGGCCAAACCACCCGCGATCACGCTGGAGTTCTCCGGGTTGAACGCGAACGAGTGCACATCCACGGGAGCCTCAAGGACGTACTGGGGGTTGATCGGATCGGTGAAGTGCCACACGAGCACTGAACCTGGTCGAGCTTGCCCGCCCGCCTCCACCCGCTCCTCAAATGAGTGCGGTTCCACGCAAGACACCGCGAGCGCCAGCTTATCGCTAGGCTTCCAGTCCACGCACGATGCCTTCCTCCCTTTGCTGTGGGTCAGGGACGAGAACGACATCGTCTGCTTGATCTCCTCGGTCCCGGTCCCCTCGTCTGCGTCGTCGTCGTCGTACTGAGCCAATAGTTCCAAGTCATCTTCATAGAGATTGAACACAGAGTTCTCCAGGAGCATCCCCTCCAGGTCGTTCTGGATGCGCTTCAGGAACGTGGCGAGCTCGCCTCCGTTCCGCGTGTGCGCTCTGGCCTCCTCGGGGTCCATGAGCCTCGGTTCTGTCTGCGTGGTCATGGGTTTGGGGGGACCGGGCGTGGCCTGCACCTCAATCTCGCTCACGGTGGGCACAGCCTGAACTCCGGTGTCCAGGTGGGTCAGGGTCACGAACTCCAGCTGCTCCTTCTTCGGCCTCACCTCGCACCGGCTCGAGTCGAACAGGTCCAGCGCGTCCGCGTCGCCGAAGTTGATCGCCCTGCCAAACTCCGACCGAAGTCGCGAAAAGGTGATCACCACAGGGGGCTCCGAGTCCGGCTTGATCGTCATGGCGTCGATCTCAGCCTCCGTGGTGCCATCTGTGACCCAGGGTCTGATTGTTTGGGGACCTGCGCGCGCCCTCGGCGGCTTCTTGTTGCGCTCAGCCTCCGCGGCGGCCTCCGCGGCGGCGGCTTCAGCGGCGGCGGCTTCGCGCGCCAACGCCTCTTGGGCCTCAAACTCGAACCTGTCGGCGGTTTCCTTGGTGCACGCCACCTCGAAGTTGGCGCCGTCGCCGTAGGTATCGTCGGGGTTGTACCGCAGGACGATCGGGTCGTAGTCCGCGGCCTCGATCGCCTCCCTGGCGGGCTCGAAGCACGACAGCGCGCCTCTGAACTGGATGTCCCCGGTGATGAGCTCCTTGGACACCGCCTTCATGGGCAAGTCAGGGCCCACGTCCTCCAGACCCGCGATCTCTCGGGTTTTATCTGTATCAGTTGAGGGTGGGTGGGGTCAGCGTCGGGGTCGGGGGGGTACGGGCGGTGGTCGCGCCCGGTGACGGGGTGAGGAAATGGGTGGACGAATCTCTCACCTGTGAGAAACAGGGAGGCGACTCCCGCGGGAACTTGAGGGAGCTCGGGTTCCCCCGCCTCAACAGGCGCGGACTCTTCCGGAACATCGGGCTCCGCATCGATTGGGGCGGGCTTTGCCTCGGCCTCAGCCGCGGCAGTCACCTCCGCTGCCACTGCCTCGGGCTCGCCCATGGACAGTGTGGCGGGTCAATCGCGGGGTCCGAGTTTTCAAAGTCGCACTCCAAATCCGGAAACGGAGAGCCGGAAGGTTGGGGTTGCCCCGATTTAGCCCGCCACACTACAGCCGCGCAGACGGTCGCGTCACATCTACGAAGGGTAGGAGTCAACCATGACCATCCCAGGCAATATGGACGTCGAGCCCCTGTACTGCGCCGAGCAGATCAACGTCCCGCCCGAGCTGGCGGACGTGCTCAAGTCGTACACCAAGGAGGTGGTTCGCCGTCAGCCCCACGACCTGTACGAATTCTCGGCCAAGTACTTCGCCGAGCTGGCTGCGGTGGCGAGGACGGCGGTGGTGGATATCGTGCCGCCGACGGTGGATCAGATCAAGGTCGCGTTTGAAGGGTCTGAAGGCGTAGGGACGCTGAGCGACCTGAAGGCGAAGTGCGTGGGGGCGGGGATCATGGGCTCGACTGTGGATCAGGCGTTCCAGCTCGGGGAATTCGAGGAGAACATCGCGGATCCGAGGACGCCGCTGGTGATGCTGCTCACCATGACGGACGCGACGTTCGTGGGCATCGTCGCGAGCCTGTTCGACGTGTTCGGCGCCGTGAAGGAGGGTTCGGACGACCCCAGCCTCAGGGCTGGGAGCTTCCTCGAGACGTTCATCACCCTCACAGAGAAGGATCCCTCCATGACGGCTGAGCGACTCAACGCGCTGAAGGAGCAGCTTCCCAAGGGAGAGGGCGACGAGGGTAAGGATGATGACGTTGAAATCACGTTCGCAGACGTCATGAAAACGGAGGCGTTCCAGGCGATCCTCGAGGCTAGCGAGTGAGCTTGTATTTAAACGAATGTAGGTGCTCCGACTCATCAGACGTTTTCGTCGCCCCCCTCGTCGTCTTCACCCTTTGTGGACTCGGGCATCTTGCTCAGCTTCTTGCCCGTGAGCTGCAGCAGCAGCGAGTTGGCCATCACCCCGATGGACGAGAAGCCCATGAGCCCACCCGCGACGCTGGGCGTGAGCGCGAGGCCGGTGAAGGGCAGGAGCGCGCCCGCGGCGATTGGGATGCCGACGGCGTTGTACGCAAACGCCCACGCGAGGTTCTGCTTGATCTTGGCAAACGTCGCCTTGCTCAGCTCGATGGAATCCACCACCTGCGAGGGTGAGTCGCCGAGGAGTACGATTGAGGCCACCTCGGACGCCGCGCCGACCCCGCCCGCCATCGCCACGCCGACGTCCGCCTGCGCGAGCGCGGCGGCGTCGTTGATGCCGTCGCCCACCATGGCGACGGTGGCGCCACCCTTCTGGAGTTTCTCAACCAGTTGAGCCTTACCCTCCGGCCGCACGTCGCCGTAGATGTCCTCCCTGGCTATGCCCAGGGACATTCCCACGCTCTCCGCGGTCTCCTGCCTGTCCCCGGAGAGCAGGACGGTGCGAAGTCCCCTTCTCTGGAGCCTGGCGACGGCGGATGCCGCGTCGGCCCGGACCTCATCCTCCATCTCGAGCACCCCCGCGACGATTCCATCGAACGCGACGAAAACGGGGGTGCGACCGGGGTTGGAGGCTGACGCAACTTCCGCAACTTCCGGCGGAACCGCGCCCTCATTCTTACCGCCCGTCACGAACGCGAGCGTCCCGACCGCGACGGTCCTGCCCCGCACCGCCGCGACGGCTCCCGCGCCGGGTTCCTGCCTGAAGCTGCCGTCGTCCGCGTCTGGGATTTTTGCCACCGCGCTCGCGCTCGCACCCGCCGCGGCGACCACCGCGAGCGCGAGCGGGTGCCTCGAGAGCTTCTCCACCGCGGCGGCCGACGCGATGACGTCCGCCTCCTTCAGACCGTCCCGCACCGCCACCTTCCTCACCACGGGCCTGCCCACCGTCAGCGTCCCGGTTTTGTCAAACACGACGGTATCCAGCTCGTGCGTTCGCTCCAGCACGTCACCTCCGCGGATCAAGAGGCCGTGTCTGGCGCCCAGAGACGTACCCACGAGGACGGCGGTGGGGGTCGCGAGACCCAGCGCGCACGGGCAAGCGACGACGAGCACGGACGCCGCCATCTGGAGGCCCAGGAGCAGCGGCGCGTTGGCTCCGGTGGCAGCCGCCGACGCGAGCACCTTTGGGAAGATCTTCGTGCCGATCGTGGACCAGAACGCGAACGTCGCCGCGCTCACCCCCATGACGCCGTACGTGAACTTACCGCTCACCTCGTCGGCCAGTCTCTGCACGGGCGCCTCCCTCTGCTGCGCAGCCTCGACCATGCGAACGATTCCGGCCACCTGGGTTTCCTCGCCCGAGCTCACCACCCGCACCGTGATGGCGCCGTCGCAGTTGACCGTCCCGGCGCTCACCTCATCGCCGACGCGCTTGGCTCGCGGGATTGGCTCGCCGTTTATCGCCGCCTCGTCCACCTGGCTCACGCCCTTCACCACGACGCCGTCCACCGGGATCCTGTCACCCGGCAGGACCAGGATGGTATCCTCGGGTCGGATCACCGCCGTGGGCACCGTGCGGTAGTACTCGCCGCCCTCCTTGACCTCGTCGACACCCTTGGGCACGAGCCTCGCGGTCGGGGGAAGGAGGTTGAGCAGAGCGCTCATGTCGCTCGTCGCCCGGAGCTTGGCTCGCTCCTCTACCGCCCTGCCGAGCAGGACGAACGCGAGCAGCATCACCGGCTCCTCGAAAAACGTCGGCCAGCCCAGCTTTGGAAGCATCACCGCCGCCGTGCTCATGCCGAAGGACGCGAGCGCCCCGAGTGACACCAGCGTGTTCATGTTGGGCCCGCCGCTTTTTAAAGAGTTCCACCCGTCCACGAATATCTCCCTCCCGGGGCCGAGCATGGCGAAAACGGACAGACCCGCGTGCACCGGCGTGCTGCAAAACACCTTGAGAAACGCCGGGGGGCAGCACCCCTGAAGCATGTGCGCCGCGTGTCCAATCAGACACGTCGCCGCGAGCGCCCACGCCACCACCACCCGCTTAGTACTCTCCCGAATTCGCCTCAACCTGTCCTCGCGTTTGCTCAGCGCCGCGTCCGTCGCGGACACGTTGGACACCGCCACGCCGCAAGCCTCCCTGACGGACGTGGGGAAACCCCGCTCCGTCACCGCGCTCGCCAGCTTCTCCCCGACGGCCCTGACCGCGGTGACCACCTTATCCTCGAAGTTCGTCGTCGCAGGGGTCGACACGTCATTGGGCGCGTCCGCGGGCACGTCCACGCCGATCCTCACCAGCGCGGATTCGTTCGCCAGGTTAACCGACGCCGACACGACCGAACCGTCCGCCTCGAGGGTCCTCCTCACATTCGCCGCGCAACCGCCGCAGTGCATCCCCCGCACGTCGAGCATGACCACCTCCTCCAGCCACCGCACGCCCACGTCGCCGCCGCGTTGACCGTCGTCGGTGGAAAAAGAAGCGGTCGCCGACGCGTTCAGCCGAGAGGCGCCGCCGCCGCCACCGCCCCCGCCCCCGCCGAACCTGGGGCCCATGCCCCCGCCGCCGCCCCCGCCGCAACGTTCGAACGCGACGTAGGCGCCCGTGGCCAGCGCCGCGGACGTGGCGGCGCCGACGGCCACCTGTCTGCGACTCCAACCGTCGTCGGTGTACCCCATCGCACGTTTGCAGCAGTCGCGCAGAGTCTGACCCTCGGGCACCAGGCCTATCCTCTGGAAGAAGGCGTCGCATTTCGCGCAACGTTCGACGCGGCGGCGGCGGTGAGGACGCGCGCACGGGAACCCCGGCGCGCACGGCACGAGCGGCGCGGGGCCGAGACCACGAGGTGGGGCACCCCGGCGGGTGGAGAGCGCCGCGTGCGGTTCCAGTCGCGCCGGCGCCGCCGGCCTTTGGCACGCGCCGGGAGAGGAGGTAATCTGAGTCACCTGTCGGGTGCCGCATCGCGCCCATACGCGGTCCGACCCGCCCGCCCTGAGCCTCAGGGTCGGCGCGGCGACGTGCGACGTCGTCAACAAGAAAGACATGGTCGCTACACGCGGCCGAGGGCCTCGACGGTCGGGCTCCTGGGTGCGTCGCGGCTGCCAATGGACGTCGTCGCCAGAAGATCGCTCTTCCGGTTTGGTGCGATCAACGAGAGAGAAGAGATCTTGATTCGCCTGATGATGAGACGCCTTTCGGCTGTCTGTTGGAGGAGAGGGAATCAGTCAGGGCTGGAAAACTCCTGGAAAACGACAGTCTAATCTCGAGTCAATTCGCCCAATATGATATCCCGCGTGGAGCTTTGTGGATTGGGGCGGGCGCTTCTGGGCCCGTCGTTCGAATCTGGGCGATCCTCCCAACCGCCGGCCGGGCAGCCACTAGACGGAGCGCGTCCCCTGCGAAAGACGTCCTTTCGTATCGTCAGTCGACCATGAGCGTCGAACTCATCGCGGATGCCATCGGCGTTCCCGTCTGGGCCCTCGTGCCCGTGGCCCTCGCGGCCGCGGCGGTGTTGGTCTTCATCCTCGACGGCCTCTCGCACTCCGTGCTGAAGCCCGGCAAGAGCCCCCCGGTCATCGGCACCACCCCGGTCTTCGGCGGCATGCTCGAGTTCCTCAAGGGACCCATCGGGCTGATGGCCAGGGCCTACCCCAAGTACGGCGAAGCATTCACCGGTGAGTCCCGACCACATCCGTCTCCCTTTCGTCGCGATCGCGGGTCCCGATGATCCGCCCGTCGATGACGTCGCCGCGAGATCGCCAAATCCGCCAAAAATTGCCGCTGACCACGCACCCCCGTTCATTTCGACCCGCGCAGTCCCGGTGTTCCACAAGCGCATCACGTTCTTGATCGGCCCTAAGGTGTCGGAGCACTTCTTCAAGGCGCGGGACACGGAGATGTCCCAGAAGGAGGTGTACGAGTTCAACGTGCCAACCTTTGGCAAGGGTGTCGTCTTCGACGTGGACCACATGACCCGCGCGGAGCAGTTCAGGTTCTTCGCCAACTCGCTCAAGTCCGACCGACTCCGACAGTACGTGGGCATGATGGTCAAGGAGGCTGAGGACTACTTCGCCAAGTGGGGCGACGAGGGCGAGGTGGACCTCCTCGACGCCCTCTCTGAGCTCATCGTGCTCACCGCGTCCAGGTGCCTCTTGGGCCGCGAGATCCGCGAGACGCTCTTCTCCGAGGTGACCACCCTCGTTCACGACCTGGACAAGGGCATGGTCCCCTTGTCCGTGTTCTTCCCCTACGCCCCCATCGAGGCGCACCGCAAGAGGGACAAGGCGCGCAAGGAGCTCGCGGCCATCTTCGACAAGGTCATCCAGGGCCGGAGGGAGAGCGGCGCCATGGAGCCCGACGTCCTCCAGACGTTCATCGACGCGCGATACAAGGACGGCAGCAGGCTATCCAACGACCAGGTGCTGGGCATGCTCATCGCGGTGCTCTTCGCCGGGCAGCACACGTCCTCCATCACCTCAACCTGGACGGGCCTGCTGTCCATCGCCAACAAGGAACGCATCTTCCCCAACCTGGAGAAGGAGCAGAAGGACGTGATGGCAAAGCACGGGGACAAGATCGACTTCGACATCCTCGCCGAGATGGACGAGCTCCACTTCTGCATCAAGGAGGCGCTCAGGATGCACCCGCCCCTCATCATGCTCCTCAGGCAATGCCACGTCCCCTTCGAGGTGGAGACCACGAAGGGCAAGAAGTTTGTCGTCCCCAAGGGGCACATCGTCGCCACGTCCCCGGCGTTTGCGCACCGCATGGACGGGGTGTACTCCGAGCCGAACGCGTACAAGCCCGAGCGGTTCAAGGGCGAATCGCCCGAGGACAAGAGGGCCTACGCGTCGTTCATCGGGTTTGGAAGCGGCAGGCACGGATGCATGGGAGAGACGTTCGCGTACATGCAGATTAAGACCATCTGGTCGCACCTGCTCCGAAACTTTGACTTCGAGCTCGTGGGAAAGCTCCCGGAACCCGACTACGAGGGGATGGTCGTCGGCCCCAAGCACCCGTGCACCGTGCGGTACAAGCGCCGCAAACTGTGAGGGGCGACACGGTAAATACGCCGTCCCGCCCAGCTGTCTCGTGCTTTCATATATATAACTTATAATGCCAAGCGCTCATCATCTCGCGAGTCGCCGCTCAGTTCCGCCCGCATCCTCTTTTCTTGCCCACAACTTGTCTGCTTGAACAGGCTGGACAGGTGCTCCGAGCCATAGATTTTCGGCGCCGTTGGGGATCCATGAGCAACCGCCGGGTTCTGTCGCTTTTGGCGCGCCGGCTCGAGGCGGTTCGACTCGCGCCGTCGACCCCGCCCGTCGAGGGAGTTGGGCGCCTGACTCTCGTCGGTCGGGGGAGCGCCGCGTGGTCCGCGCGCGCGGAGGATCGACGGGACATCGCGTCCGCCTCGCGGTCGCCAGCGATGGCGCACTGGGCGGAGTGGAGGCGGGGGATGAGCAAGGCAAAGTGGCCGTTCCCCAAGAGCGGCGGCGTCGAGGGGTTCCCGGATCAGTACGTGCGCAGTATTAAGCGCAGGGTGACCAAAAAGGAGCACCACGTGGGTAAGTGCGACGCGCGGGGACGGAACCGTCTTCCTAACCCTAGGACCCGATTTCGCCCGTCGTCTCTCTCGTAACGAACTCCCGCTGACGCCGCCCCGTTTTCGATCCGACGAGCGCAGGTCAGAACGTCGTCCCGGAGCCCACACCCGGCGTGTTCATCGGCAACTTCCCGGAGACGGGCGTGGAGAGGCACTTCAGGGCCATCGGCGAGGAGACCAGACGCGCCATGGACACCATCCTGGACATTGAGTCGTCATCTAGCGGGGACCCGAACAAGCGGGACCTGCCCTCGATGGAGGAGATCGACGCGGAGGAGAGCGAGGAGGCGCGGCTGAGGGCGGAGCGAAGGGAGAGCGAGAAGGAGCGGGAGGATGCGCAGAGGGCCGCGCGTGTGGCGGTGCGGGACGCCACCGGCGCATCCTCGGCGACGGGTCGAAGGAAAACCTCTGTGGCGAGGGTGACGATCCGCCCGGGCGACGGCGCCATCACCATCAACGACAGGTCGTTCGACGCGCACATCCCCGACATCAACCACCGCGGATGGATGATCCGGCCCTTCCTCGTCACCGACACGATGGGTCTGTTCGACGTCGACGCGACGGTGCGAGGCGGGGGCTTGTCGGGGCAGGCGCAGGCCATCCGGCACGGCTTGGCGCGCGCGCTGGAGCTGTACGAACCCGCGTTCAGGGCCGCGCTCAAGAAGGAGGGCATGCTGACGAGGGATTCGAGGAAGGTGGAGAGGAAAAAGCCCGGTCGGAAGAAGGCGAGGAAGGCTTTCCAGTGGGTGAAACGATGAGCGGCGTCGATTAAAGTCGAGCGTGATTTTACACCTCTCCTAGCCGCCGGCGTCCTCCTCGAGTATCCTGCGAAGCTCGTCCAGTTCCGCGCCACCGCCCACCGCCTCAAGAACCTTACGCGCGGCGTCCGTCGCGACGCCGCCGCGGGGATCCGCCGCGCCATCCTCCGCCAGCATCGACACAAACTCCGCCGCCTCGCTCTCCACCCGCGCTCGGAGCCTCAGCGCCTCGTCTCGGCTCGCCTTGGCCTCCTCCAGGCGCGCCTCCATCGCGGCGATTCTCGCGTCGATCTCTGCCATGTCGTCGATGTCTTCCGTGTCGTCTGTATCGTACGACGCCGGAGTTAATGCCGGCGGGGGCTCGGCCCCGTGCGCGTCGACGATGCGAGCGGCGAGCCCCTCGACCCACGACTCCACCCCCTCGATCGTGTCCGTGTCCCCGATGCTCGCCAGCGCCGCCGCCACCTCCGGCGGGTGAACGGCCCCAAATTCGTTCACCTCGAGCCTCGTCGCCGCGAGCTCCTCGACCATTCGAACGACGTCGGTGTCCAGCGATCCTCCCTTCTCGATTGCGAGCTTCAGCGCCTCGAGCTCCGACAAAGCCTCCATCGTGCCACCGTACATCTCCTCCCGCCATGCTCTGATCTTCTTCGCGAGTTCGCCCTGCATTCCGTCGAGCTCCTGCAGCGCCGCGCCGGTCTCGAGCTCGGCGAGTCGATCGGACGTGGCCTTGAGGTCTGCCCGCAGCGCGGCTGTCGCAGCCTCCAGCTCAGCCTTCATCGCGACGTCGTCCGATCCGAGGACATCGTAAACTTCGTTCGCGCCGAAAGCGGACGTCGGTTCGGGGTGGGGCTCCACCCCCGCCGCGGCGAGCACGGCGTTCGGCGGCGGCGGCTGAGGCGGAGGCGAGCGGGCGCTGGGGTCGGACCCGCGCGCGCCGGAAGGGGACTCGACCATGTCGCGCGTCAGGATCCTATGACCCGGGAAAGGGACGACCCTGAGCAACACGGTTCAAGTCAGCTCCCGTTGTTATTAACTCTTAGATGCGTAAAAACACTTTTAGAAACGGACCAACACAAGTCGCCGCTCAGCATCCCGGAGGCTGCGTCCGCGGGTGCGTCATACTCACGCAGGACATGATCGCCACCGCCGCCGTCTCCACGCGCAGCCTGAGCGGCCCCAAGCCCACCGGCCTCGCACCGGCCGCAATCAACGTCTCCACCTCCTCCGACGTGAAGTCGCCCTCTGGGCCCACGATGAGGACGCCGCCGCCCTCCGAGTACCCGGCTTCCAACCCATCGCCCGTCCTGGAATCCGCCATGGACATCACCTCCCTCAACGGCGGTGCACCCGCGGCGCACAGCAACGCCACCGGCGCGCGTCGAACCATCTCGCACAGCTGTGTCGTCGTCGTCGGCGAGTGCACGACGAGCCGATGGTTTCGGAGACTCTGCTTCATCGCCGCCGCCGCGACCCGCTCCCACCTCCCTTCCCTCCCCGTGAGCTCGTCGCCTCCTCCGTCGGAGAAGTCGCCTCGGTCTCGGCCTCGGTCTCGGCCTCGGTCTCGGCCTCGGCCCTTGCCCCTCTTATCCCCCGAGCTCCCCGACGATCCGCCGACGGATCCCGAGCGCTCGGTGAGCAGCGGCACGAGCGACGCGGCTCCGAGCTCCGAGCACTTCTCCACCAGCCAGTCCGCCCTTCCCCCCTTCAGGCTGCCGCACGCCACGGCGACGTCCCACTTCGGACCCACAAACGGCACGCGCCTGACCTCCCCGACCGCGGCGACGGCGGCGACGCCTCCGTCCCTCCCGCTGCCCTCCACGCCGACGAGCTCCGCCACGACCAAACCCCCCGCGCCGTCGCACACCTCGAGCCGATCCCCGGGCTTGAGCCTGAGCGCCCTGGTGGCGTGTCTCGATTCCTCTCGTCCGAGGTGGAAGGTAGCGCCCGAGGACGGCAAGGGATCGTCGACGTAGAAGCGGTGGAGGCGCGCCGCCTGAGCCTCCCGCGCCGCGGCGTATCCGGAATCCGAGGCGCCCGCCGCGGTCTCGCCCTCGATCGGAGCGCCGGAAGACGCCGCTCGCGGTGCGGCGGCGGTTCGACGCGACCAGCCGCGAGGTGCGCGATGGCGGAGCAGTCGCAGCGCGGGCGAGCGCACCACCGCGGTCAGCATGTCGCCCCTTCGGTTCCGCGGAGTGAAGTGAGGCGAAGGCCGAGGGTTGCACTTTTTCTCCCAGGGATGATGACCTGCTAACCGTCTAAAGTCTTACGTCCTCTATAACTAAGGTAACTCGACTCTGCGATGACGTCGAACGCTACGACGGGTTCGCCGCCGCTTCCCCGTCCACCCACGACGCCCCCGCCAGCTGTGCCCCCACTAGTTCGTTCACCGTCGCGAAGACGAAAGTGGCGGACGCGATCCTCATCGCCCTGGGCGCGACGCCCCTCCACAGCGCCGACGCGCCGTCCCGCCGCACCAGGTCCATCGCCGTCTCTACGTACCCCAAGCCACTCCGTCTCCCGGAAACGCCTCCGTCTCCCAGGTTAGACTGCATCAGGGTCTTGACCGTGTCGACGGGTTGCGTCAGGACGCCCGCGGCGGCTCCGGCTGACGCGGCGGCGACGAAGCCGTTAAACGACGCCGACGACGACGCGGCTTTGGTGTCGTCAACCTCCCTTTGGTCCAGCCGGTCCCTCAACCACGGCGCCGCGCAGAGGTACCCGCACGCGTAGAACCCCTCCCTCGCCATCGTGGCCCACGCGGCTCGCGTCGCCACGGCAGCCCCGTGCGTCCGAAACAGCCGGGTGGCCACGGCGCCGAGCGAGCCCCCGAACTTCTGCTGCTGCGTCATGCACACGTCCAGCGGGTTGATCATCGCGCCGGACACCGCGCCCGCGAGCGCCGCGGAGGCGATGCGGGTGGACCAGGTACTCGCGGGAACATCGTTCGCCCTTGACGCGGGAACGTCGTCTGAACCGACGGCCCTCGCGTCGCCGCCGGAGGAATCATTGAACACCATCGCCGACTGCGTGATCGCCCTCTCCAGGCTCCTGCTACCCCCGAACTGCACCACCGCCATGGGAACCCCGATGAGCACTCCCGCGCTCCAGCCCCGGTACCACACCGTGGGATTCATGGGTAGCACGCGACCGTCCTGCGTGAAGTTCTTCAGCGTGTGCAGGGGCTGGGAAGGAGAGAGAGGTGTCAGTTCGGGGATGGGTTCCGGTTCGATCGGGGCGGGTGCCCACGCGGACGAGGTGGGCGCGTCTCACCTGGTTGACCGATACCTCCACCAGGCCGGCGAAGGCGCCGATACCAGCCTGTGTGCCCGGGTCTAGCGTCGCGGCCATCCCTGCCGCCGTCCTCGCGTCGCCCGCCCGGCGACAACGACTGTGCGGTGCGAGACTCGTCCGTCGTGACTTGGTCACTCACGAAAAAGTTGGATCGTCACACAACACCTGGAGGCTCCGGGACGTCGCAGTGGTGCCCAGTCACTCGCCGCGCGTATCGCGCCGAACCGATCGCAACGGGGTCCCTGGGAACATGAACGGCATCTGGAGGAGGCTCGCGTCCGTCGCGTGCCGATCGGGGAGACGCGCCGCGGCGCTCGAGGCATCCACCGCGGTCGCCTCGCTCAACCCTAGGACCGCCGCGGCGACGCTCGCGCTCCGTCGCGGATCGTCGGGGTCCGAGCGTTGGCTCGAGGCGCGCGCCGCGGGTGGACTCGGCCGCGGATTCGCCGAGCGGGGGTTCCGCACCGACGCCGCGCTCGCGTCGGACGCGGACGCGACGGGAGCTTCCGCCGGCGGCGGCAACGTGGACTACTACTCCGTGAAGCCCGCGAAGGGGAAAAACCGATGGAGGCGCGCCCGGAAGAAGGCTGCGTTCATCAAGGAACAGGCCCGCGCGCACAGGGAGAACAAGACGGCTCGCGCGGAGGAGAGAGAGGCTGAGCGGCTACAGCGGTGGAGGGAGCAGGCGGAGGCGGCGCGCGCGTGGAAGGCGATGAGGGAAGCAGAGGCTGTGGACAGGGCGGAGCGGGCGCTTCGACAAATCGGCGGCGGCGGCGACGGCGACGGGAGCCGGGTGGACGCCGCCCCGGGGGAGAAGCGGGGGTGAGCGAACACGATATCATGTACGGGGGTGAGCGAGCGGGCACGAGGCGCGATTGTGGGGGCACGGGCGTTTCACATATGACGATCGTTACCCTTTAGTCATTACCACGTCACTGAATACGATATGATACTTTATCGACGCGAGCTTCTGCTCTTCGCGCACCCCTCACCCCCGACCCGCACCCGTCGTCAGACACTTCGGCTCCTTCCCCGGCTCGAAGTTCTTCAGCACGTCATCAGCCTTGACGAACTGCACCACGCTGCTGTACTTGCCGATGATGGGCTTCAAGATGGCCCACACGGGCTTGAACGCCCACGGCGAGTCAATCGCCGCGACCTGGTTGAGGCGCTTGGGGTAGTACTTGCGGAAGACGTCGAGGATGCAAAACTTGGCGAGGTCCAGGTCCGCGTTGGCGCCCGAGAAGTCCCGCATGTCCCAGACGGCGTAGATGGCGCCGCTGCCGTTGGGCGCATCCTCCATCATCTTGAGGCACTGCTCCACGGCGTGCACGGCGTGCTTCTTGCTCACCTCCAGGTCGCGGTCCTTGATGATGTGCTTGGCGATCTCCACGACGATCACCGCGCGGCCCTCCTTGTCGAGGTGGGGGTGGACGTACGCGGCGCCGGCGTCGATCGATGGCTTGATGTCATCGTCGGTGATGACGCCGAGATCCGCGCGCCAGCGGAGGAATTCCTCGAGCTTCTCCGCGGCAGCCTCCGCGTCCATCTTCCTGTCGCGGAGGAACCAGAGCGCGGTCTGGTCGTCGCAGGGGGGGCAGTCCCCCTTCGCCTCGAGCGCGGCGCGCACGGAGGCCAGGCCCGCGGCTTCCTCCTCCGGCGAACCGGCCGCGTTCATCACCCTCTCCCCGACCGTCTCCTCGGCGCGGACGACCAGCCGAGCCGCCCGATCGTTCCCACGCGGCGTCATCCGAAGAATCGGCCTTGGCTGGGGCATCCTCGACGAGAAGGAGGTGGAGACGCGCGCGCCCCGCGCCTTCGCGACGACGGGGGCGCACCGCACCGCGGCGGATGCGTGTCCGACTGTCATCGCCATCGTATGCTTCGCTGTTCCCGAGAGACACACGCCGGGGATGAGGCCCGTGCGCGACCGCGATTGGACGGCGTTCCACGACGCACAATCCTGTAGACGTATCTGATCCTTGGATATTTTTTTGGTCACCAACGAACGAGGAGCACGCTCGTGTAGGATTGCGCAAGGCGGGCACCAAACTGGCACCAGCCAGCAGGGCAACCTGGGTTCAAAAATCAGATGACTCGGGTTTCTCGGTTTGCTCGGTTTTTTGGGTTAGGTTTCCCAATCCATCCCGGCACGATTTTGGCGAGATGTGGTTGTGCCGCCAATCGTCGCGGTGATTAAAAAGCTGTGCGTGCTACCTGAACTCGCCAGTCACCGGATCCCTTCGCTTGACCAACCTGCCGAACAGGTCCCTCTGCTCCCTCGCGCCCCACACCCGCTCCTTCGCGTACCCCCACATCACCCGCGCCCCGCCCAGCGCAGCGTTCATCGACAAACCCCGGCCCTCCTCGCGGTACACCCCGGCGTTGCACCTAAACGCGAGTTTTGCCTCCTCGCCGACCGCGGCGACGTCCTCGTCTGAAACGCCAACAGCCGCGGCGTTGATGGCTGCGTACACCCTCTCCACGTACTCGAACCTGTGCTCGTTTATCGACGCGTCGTCGTGGGTGTAGAACGCGGGCACGTCCGCCAGTCCGAGCGCGCGACGCGTGGGCCAGCCCATCATGGAGCCTCCAAACAGGTCGGCGAGATACCTGGTGTAGAAGTGCGCCAACAGGAGAGGTGGACCGCCGCGTTCGCGCTCCGCGGCGTCGGCGATCGCGGCGACGTACTCTGACGTCGCCGGGGATGGAAGGTGCGCCCCGACGCTCGTCCCCAACAGATCCTCGAGGTCCCTCTCGAGCCTGTGAGCCCTCCTCAGCTCCGATGCGAACTTCCCCCAGACTTGCCCCGAGGGGGTGTCCGCCCTGTGAGCCTCGTCGAGCCTGTTCTCCAGCTCGCTGTAGAAGTGGTAGTGGCTCGCGGCGAAGGAGACGTACGCGGACTTGGACGTGAGCGCCGCCAGGGTGCCCGTGCCGAACACCCTCATGTCGTGCTCGCCCGAACGCATGGTGACGTCGTCGAGGACCTTCGACAGCCCGAGCTTGTTGTGCTTGGAGCGCTTGAATATCTCGCTGGGGAGGTCGGGCGCCGTCGCGGTGGTGGAGGCGTGCCGCCGCACCACAAACGACGCGAGCGACGCCGTTCGGGACGCAACTCTCGATGACATTCACGCCTAGCGTAGTAGGGGACGACGGACTGTGCGCGAGATCTCTGTTTGTCCACGTCAAAAATGTTCCACCGAGTTGAGTTTTCTCGATCATTTTGGCCGCCCGTCACGGTGCGGCACGCAACCGGATTGACGGTCTGTCATGACGACACTGGCATCCATCGCGCCCGTATCCATTCATTTCCGCGATGGTTATCGCGAGACTCGAGCCCGCTCGCTCCGACCGGCTGTCCGCGCATCCCCGAGGAGGAACCAGGGGGTTGTCATCTGCGAGGCTGCTGACAAGGATTTCGCGTGTCGCGTCGCCTCCCTCGCCGCCGCAATCGCCGTCGTGGCGTACGAACCGCTCCCCGCCATCGCCGCTTTCGGCCAGTCCACCATCGAGCTGAGCAACATCACCTACACTGTGGTGGAGTGTCCCACGGGTAAGCGTTCCATGACGCAAGGCAAACCGGCTTGCCTCCTTGTCAAAGCCGACAGCGTCAACCCTTCCAAGGAGACGGTTTACAACGCGGACGTGTTCGGGCGGGTCACGGACAGGGGGGGAGACAACGCGCTGGACAACGACGCCGCGTCGGATGCGGGAAGGATAGCCAACATCGCGGAGGTTCCGCCGGGTAACGGGACGGTATCGTTCAACATATCGGTGGCGTCGCAGTCGGCCGAGCTCGGCTTGAACTTCAGGGGTTTCAAAGCCAAGTCGTATCCGGGAGGGGCGTTCGGGGGCAACTCGCCGCTGTTGGGCATCGACGAGGAGGGATGCGACATATACGCCGACCTGGAGTGCGCGGATAGGTACCTTGGGAAGTGATTCGACGTGGATTCGTGCTTCGTCTCACATGCGTCGTTCGCACGCGTCGCCAACCAAAAAAAAAATGTCGTCCCGTCCCGTCGTCATCCTCCACCTCGTTCGTTCGGCTCGCCCCATTTCGTCCCTAAACCCCCTTTCGTCAGCTCCCGCCCCTGAGCCAGCGGATGATGCGTGTCAATGAAGCGTGCGACGCCTCGCTGATGGACTCCAGGTTCTCGTGGAACGTCTTGAACCTCTCGAGCACCGACGCCAACGCGTTCAGTCCGCCCTCGGGCAGCACGTACACGACATCCGCCCTGAGCGCGGGCTGACCCTCCACCAAAAACGCGGTGAGCAGAGCCGAGTACGCCTGGGTGATCAGACCGTCGCCCTCGCGTTCGTCGTCCGTCTCCGTCGCGAGCATATCCGCCGTCACCTCCCCGTCCACCGCGTGCTCCCGCGAGGATTTGACCCTCTGCTGAACCCCGTCGACTTTGTTCGGCCGACTTTGTTCGCCAGCTGTGTCGCCGCCTTTATCTGTGTCTTTATCCGCCCCCCCGGCTTTATCCGACACCGGCCCGGCACCGCCGCTCCGAACGAATATCCCCGCGAGCAACTCGACCAAACCGAGGGGACGAACCGGCTGTCCGTCGTGTCCCGTCCCCGCGCCCTTGACCTTGACCCGCCCTTGTTTGCCGCGGGGCCGCCTCGTTACTTCCTCCAGAGCGCCCGCGTCCGCCTCGAGCACGCGAAGCGCGCCGCAAACCTCCGGGTCGACCTCGCTCGCGTTGACCAGCACGCACATCGCCGCGTTGAGCATGTCGACGCCCGCGGCGGCGGCGTTCGCGGCGTCCTCCCGAGCGTGGGCGGAGAGAGCCGTTCTCCCGAGTGTTTTCCCGGCGGCGGCGGCGCCCGACCGAGCCGCCGCGGCGACGCGAGCGGATTCACTCGGGCCGGCTCCGGGGATGAGACCCTCGAGCGCGGCGCACCACGGAACCAGCGCCGCGGCCGTCTCGAGGGCACCCGGCGCGGTCCTGAGAACCGCGCACCCCCGAGGGTTCTCGTTCGTCAGGTTGGTGAGCACGTGCAGCGCGTGTCGCAGCGTGCCGGACGCCAGCCGGGGGTCCACGCCGAGGCCGCCCCTTCGACGCACCCGAACGCCGCAGACGGACGCGCCGGGCTCGGTGGCGTGGCACGCGCTCGCCGCCGCGACCGCGATGGTGGGAAGCGCCGCGAGCAGCGAGTGCATGACGGTCCATCGCAGCCTGTCGCCGACGCCGCCGCCGTCGGCGGCGATCACGTCGGAGGAACCGTCGTCGAGCCACGCGATGGACGACTCCACCGCCTTGGCGACGGCGCGAAAGTTGAACGTGGGCGTCTGCGCCTGCTCCCCCTCTCTCTGGACCGAGGTTTTCCGCACGGGATCCGGCGAGCCCATCGCGTCGTCGTCGGCGTCGATCCCACTTAATTCCCCCGGGCGCGTGTTCACGGCGGATCCGCCTCGAACGCGCTTGGCGCCGGGGGACGGGGTGAGCAAGAGCGCCTCCGCCGTCTTGAACTTTTTCAGCAGAGCCTCCTCGTCCTCGTCGTCATCCGCGCTCGACGGGTCGTTCGGCGCGCGCTTGCGCTTATCTCCCCCCAAGGACGCGGTGGGCGACGCGGGCGGGGACACGTCGATGCCGCCGACGCGCACGTCGACCACCACGTCCGCGATGTCGGCGTCCTCGTTTCCTCGCGATTTCCTCGCCGACTTTGGCGCCGGCGACAGCATGCCGGGATTTTTCCTCATCGGAACCAGCGCGATCGATCCCGGCACCGACGGGGGCGCGGGGGACAGGTCCCCGTCCAGCACAGCCTCGGCGCACGACGACGACCCGAACGTCGCAGACTCGATCACGCGCATGCATCGGAAAAGGCGCGCAAACGCCCTCGACGCCGCCGCGGCTCGCGCAGAGTCCTCCTCCTCCGACTCGACGTCAGGGTTCCCGCCATCCGCCTCCATCGACTCGTCCGCCTCGTCCGCCTCGTCCGCCTCGTCCGGGCCCCGAGAGAACACCGCCGCGCCCAACCGGTGGATCTCCCTCGCGGCGTCGTCCGCGAGCCGCGCGACGTTCAGCATCGCGCCGCTCGCCGCGAGCCTCTCCTTGAGGTTACCCCAGCCCCGAACGACTTTCTCGTCGTCCTCGTCCTCCTTTTTCTCCTCATCCTCATCCTCATCCTCATCCTCCTCCTCCCTCTGGCTGGCGTCCACGTCCGCGTCGTCCTCGTCCTCGTCCATTTTTTTGTCCTCCCGCGTCGTTTGGTCCCTCCGGTGCTGCCGAACCGTGGCCCTCGCGGCAGCCTCCGCCGCGAGCTTCTCGGCGACGACGAGCTGCCTGTGCGTCGCGAGTAAACCCAGCGTGCACGCGTCCACCTTCTCGTGGGGCAGAAACTTCAAACCCCGCGTCAGCGCCCGAGAGATGTCCCGCTCGCACCGGTCGTCGGAGCCGCGCGCGAGCAACGCCGCGAACCCGCCTCGCGCCAACGCGTGCTTCGCGTCGTCGCGCCGCGTCGCCTCCCCGTTCGTTCCGCCGTTCGTTCCGCCGCCGTTTGTCTCGCGCGCAGCCTCCTCAGCCTTGACGCGTTCCTCCGCCTCCTCCTCCGGCGTCACCTCCAGCACCGTCGCCAGGACCAGCGCGGCGTCGTCGCTCGCCAAGGCGGCGGCGGCGTCGGACGCTCGCACGTCGAGGTTGGCCAGGTACAGCAACGACGCGGAGGCGAGCTTGGCGAGCCTGCTGGGCACCGCGGAAGAAGCCGGGCCTCGGTCGACGGCGCCGCGGCGGTGCGTCGCCCGCGCCTCGCGACCGAGCTGCAGCGCCGCCAGCGTGAGACTCGGCGCCAGTCCCTGCGCGCTCATGACACGCCGCGACCTCGGGTCCGCGGACAGTCTCACCAGGGTCGACGCGGCGGTCAACTTACCGACGGCCGGGGCGTTGCGCGTCAAGCCGCTCAGCGCGTACTGCGCCTCGTCGAGGTCCGCGAGGTCGTCACCGCTCTCCGGAAGGTTCACGCCGTTTGAAGGTGCCGCGTACTCCTCGTGGGAATCCCGCGGGTTCATACGAACGTCGCGAGATGTACCGTTGGGACCTAAACCGATGGGAGACGCCGCCGGGGAGAGGGACATCTGCGTCGGGACATCGACGTCCCCGCGCGCGCCGTGCCCGACCGTGCCCGGCCCGGACTTGAGTATCCCCGCGGGTCCCTTGGCGGCCGGGGACGGGGTATCCGCGGTCGTCATGCGAAGCGATCGCTTGGCCCACACCGGCGTTCCGCCGCCGGGCGGCTCGCCGCCGTCGTCTTCCCCGCCCTTCGTTCGCGAGTCGTCTTTGGCATCGAAGCCGTCTTTGGACCCCTTCGGCCCGCGTTCGGGCGGCGGAGGAGTGGTCGCGCGCGGAGCGTCCTCCGGGATCGCCGCTCTTCTCGGGGGCGACGGCGCGACGTCCCCGCCGCCGCCGCCGCCGCCGCCGCCGCCGAACTCGTCCTCCTCGTCCGAGTAGGGAATCTCCACCGACTCGTTATCGCTGTCCTCCTCCTCCCCGTCTCCTTCCCCGTCGCTCTCGTCCTCCGGTAAGTCGTACGCGTCAACCTCGGCGAAGGTGACGCGCCGGCGCTTGGTTAACCCGGGCCTGGACGGATCCCGCTTCTTCTCGTCCCTCTTCGAAACCTTGCCGCCGTTCGTTCCGTGGGCGTCGCCCTGTCGGGGGTCGAGCCTGTCGGGGGGAAGGGGCAGGCCGCCGCCCGGCGAGGTTGACTCTCGTCGCTGCAACTCGAAGAGTCGCTGCGCCAGAGCAGGGGACGGGACCACGCCCGCGTTCGCCGCGGCTACGGGCTCGTCTTCGAGGTCGAAATCGAACGGATCCGGACCGGGCTTAGCCGCGGATCCGCCCGATCCGCCGAGCGTCTTACCGCGCGAGCTGAACGCGCCGGTGGATGCCCACTCGGGCGACCCGATCGCGCCCCCCGATCCGGGTGCCTTCTGCGCGGGCGTGGTGCCCGCCGGTGAGGACGTCCCGGCGGCTTTGGACGCGGCGAACTGCTCGACTCGGGCCTGTCTCAGCGCCGCGGCACCCTTGCGCTCGTATATCTTGGACAGGAAACCCATGGTGGCTCGCGCGCGCCGCCCTCGCCGCGACCCTCGCGCGGGTGCGTCGGGCGATTCAAACCGGACGAAACCTCAGTCGCGCGGGGGGCGGCGGGTCGCGCGGGGGGCGGCGGGTCGCGCGGGGGCGGTCACGGATCCCCGCGTCGAACGGTCGCGCGTCTCCTACCACCTCGCGGCCAGGTATGAGCGCCCTCGATGGGGACCCCGCGCCGCGGGTTGTGTCCCGACGCTGCCCTCTCGGCACCGACGCCGCTCCCTTTTTTCTTCTCTCGGCCGCGAGTCGTGGCTTTTTTGCTTTTGAATCGACGCGGGCGAAACCAGAGCTGTTTGGCAACCAAACTCCCCAACCGCCGGTTTGGCGCAATCGGTGAAGACGTGGGCTCGATTGACCAATCAGAAGCCGAGAAACAGCGGAGATTTGTGGCTACCAGTAAAAATCTTTGGCCACGGGAAACCGGGAAGGCGCCCCTCTCGATCCTCCGCAGGGAACTCCGCCAGTGGACCACGCGCGGGGGTTAAGTGCGGGCGAATTCGCGGTGAATCGCTCGACGACAACCTCACGGCGCGGCGTAGGGTGCGTAACCCGCGTCCGGAGGCGCTTCGGGGCCTCGTCCCAACCTCCAATTGGGCCCGACGCGTGAAGCGGTCCTTCTAATTGTTTTCAGAGGGGCGTATCGGCGCAGATCGCGGCTCCCCGGATGGCGTCCCCCGCGGGTTCCGACCCCTCCGCGGGAACTTCGGGCGCCGGTGATGGAGCCAACGGTGGTGCCTTCTCGCTCGGCGAGCTCCGCGCGGCGATGGACTCGCGCGTGACGAACGCGCGCGCCGCGGTGCAGCGGCGGCTCGGCAGCATGGGCGTCGGCACGAGCGCGGACGACGCCCGAGCCTCGCGCATGCCCTCGGTGCCGTCCATCACCGAGCTCGCCCGTCGCGCGCCGAAGCTGGACCTGCCCCTCATCGGGGCGGACGACAGCGCGCTGCTCAACCGCGTGCGCACCGGCGTGACGCGCGCGGCGAGCGGCATGCGACGATCCAGGACCCACGACTCCCCGCTCTCCGACGGCGACGACGGCCAAATACCGAAGGAGCTGCCGACCGTGTGGAACATGGCGGGGAAGCCCAACCCGGTGCTGCCGCTCGTGAACCCGCTCCCGGAGTGGGACGTCTTCAAGTCCCTGAAGACGTCGTTTCCGGATCGCGACGGAGGGGGATCTGGAGGGGGATCCGCGGATGCGGCTTCGTCGAGCAGCGGCGACGGGCGAAAGATGTGGTCGCCGCCGCGTCTCGCCCCGTCCGTGTCCTCGGAGTCGCTGGATAACCTCAGGCGCACGGTGGAGGAGAGGATGGCGGCGGCGGCGGCGAACATGCCCGAGTATAACATGAGGTCCCCGGGCGAGTGGCTCAACGAGATGCACGACGCGGGCGGCAAGGCGGTGAAGGAGTGGCTCGCGACGGCGAGGGACAGGGAGGGGAAACTGTCCGGGGCGCTGAGGGAGAACGGGGGTGGTGCCGGTTTTAGCGGCTCGGCGGGCACGGGCCTCTTCCGGTTCACGCCGCCGCCAGTCAGGGACGGCGCGAAGCGGCGCGCGAGCGGGACGTTCGACGGATCCCAGGGGGCGGCGGATGCGACGTCGCCGGATGAAAACGCCGAGGCCGAGGCGGGGGACGATTCGTCTTTCCCCCCCGCGGCGGCGGACGCGGACGTCGGCGACACGGCCGGCGCGGACGAGGGAACGGCCGAGAGTCACCGAGAGGGTGGGGCCAAGAGTCACGAAGCGGCGGCGGGGGACGCGCCGACGACGCCGAAGGAGGGCGCGCGGAGGGGATGGCGCAGGGGTTCGAGGAGGTCGGCGTCCAGGGAAGCTTCCGCCAACCGGAGTGAGGCGGAGGGCGTCGCCGCTGCACCCGAACCCGCGTCCGTCTCGCCAGAGTCCCCTGACCAACCCGAACCGGCGTCCGTCTCACCGGCGTCCGTCTCACCCGAGGGAGGTTCCTCTTCCTCTTTGGAGCCCGGTCCGGTGGCGTCGGCGGTTACCCCCGCGCAGGAACGACGGGACGCCGGCGCGGACTCGTTGACCGCGCGCCCGCGGAGGCGGAGCGCGGGGGAGACGGGTTTCTTCAAGAATCGACAGAGGGAGGATGACGCGTCCATGAACGGGTCCAACGGCAGCCTCAGGGACCCGGGTAGGTCGGTGGCCATCGTCACCACGGCGTCGCTGCCGTGGATGACCGGCACGGCGGTTAACCCGCTGCTTCGAGCCGCTTACCTCGCGCGGCGCGGTCTCCACGAGGTGACGCTCGTGGTGCCGTGGCTCACGCCCGCGGAGCAGAAGATGGTGCACCCGAACGTGATATTCGACACCCCCGAGGAGCAGGGAGAGTACATCAACAAGTGGGTGAAGGAGCGGTGCGGGTTTGAGCCAAAGATGAAGCTCGACTTTTACCCGGGGAGGTACGCCACGGATAAGTACAGCATCATCCCCGTCGGGGACGTGTCCGAGTACATAAGCGACGGGAGGCACGACGTGGCGGTGCTCGAGGAACCCGAGCACCTCAACTGGTACCACGTCGGCAGCAGATGGAGCGACAAGTTCCGACACGTCGTCGGCGTCGTCCACACCAACTACCTCGAGTACGCTCGTTTGGAGGAGCACGGCGCCGTCAAGGAGGCGGCGATGCGGTTCGTCAACTCGTGGGTCAGCAGGGTGCACTGCCACAAGATCATCAAGCTCTCCGACGCCGTCCAGGACTTTCCGCGGTCCGAGACTGTGAACATACACGGCGTGTCGCCCGTGTTCTTGGAGGTTGGCAGGCGCAAGGCTTTCGCCACCGCCGCGGCGACGGCGGCGGAGAACGACCCGGACTCGGCCGCCGCCTCCGCCATGGGACGCACCGTGAACAACTTGATCAGGTCGTTTGGGGCCAAGCGCGACAGGCGCAGGTCCGAGGAGCGCGCTCGCGAGGGTAAGCCGCCGCCCGCCCCCGAGCCCGAGAAGATCCGGCCCTCCACCGAGGTTTTCAGCAAGGGGTGCTACTTCCTGGGCAAGGTGGTGTGGGGCAAAGGATTCAACGAGCTCCTGCGGCGCGTCGAGGAGCACAACACCAGCGAGGCTGGGGTCGCGCACCCTCTCAAGCTGGACGTCTTTGGCACCGGCGAGGACTTTGACGACGTCACGACGAGCGCGAGGCAGAAGGGCCTGCCGCTCGAGTTCAAGGGCCGCATGGACCACGCTTCCGAGTCTATGCACGACTACAAGGTGTTCATAAACCCGTCCCTGTCCGACGTCGTCGCCACCACCACCGCGGAGGCTTTGGCGATGGGAAAGTACGTCATCTGCGCGAAGCATCCGAGCAACGAGTTCTTCTCGACGTTTCCGAATTGCATGGTGTACGAGAACCCCGAGCAATTTTCTCAGTGCGTGAAGAAGGCTCTGAGCACCGATCCCACGCCGCTCAGCGCCAAGGACAGGTACAGGCTGTCGTGGGAGGCGGCCACGGACAGATTCCTCGACGCCGCGGACATCAAGGAGGAACAGATGAGGGGACCGGGCACGGGGCTCGGGGACAAGCTCGGCGAGACCCTCTTCGCGGCGGTGCACGGCGCGGCGGCGAAGCACGAGAAGATGCGGGGCGTGTTGGGCGCGGGGCAGGGCACCGGGCGGGGTCCCAAGGCTGGGGAGCTCGGGACGTGGGGCGGGGTGCCCCCGCAGAGGGACCAACAGGGGTTCACCTCGACGAGGAAGAAATGATAGACTACGAAGGGTACGAAGGTAGCAACAATAGCAACTGCGTGATGAACGAACAATCAGACACTCATAATGATACAGACTGCCAGACTCGATTTTTCTTGGACGAAGCTTCTCCCGCCGAGAAGGACGTGGCTGCTTTTGGAAGGGCCCATAAGCCATGACGCCGCGCGGGGCCGCGCTGGCTCTCATCGTCGCGCTCCTCTGCGTGGTATCGTGCGAGGCGCAGGGCGCCCGGCGGGCCGGCGCGCGCGCGCGGGGAGGAGCGACGGGAGCGCCACGGGCAGCCCGCGGAGGCGGGGCGAGAGCTTCCTCTGGACGACCCCGGAGCAGCACCGCCGCCGCGAGCGCCTACCGGTCGTATCGCGGCCGAGCCGCCCCGCGATCCACCGCGGGGATCGCACGACGACGCGCGGGCATCGACCGGAACGCGGCGGGGAACTCCGGCGCGGGGCGGGACGACGCCCGCGCGGCTCCCCGGCCGGACCCCGCGACGCGCACTGCCCAGCGCACCTTCGCGACGGACGGACGCGCCGAAGCGGCGCCACGTCGCCCGGTCGCGCGGGTTCCCACGACGACGACGACGACGACGATGACGGCGGCTGCGACGCGCCCGCGCACGACGCACGGGCGCCCTCACGCATCTACGGTTAACGCCCTTCACGACGCGAACGTCCCGGAGACGGCCGCGTCCGCCGTCACCGACGGGACCTGGTCGGTCGCGAGGCCCACGCCGGAAGTCCAGGCCTCCTCCGACCCGACCGAACCCTCGGCGGACGCGGTCGTCGCCGTCGTCGACGTGGGCGCGCGTCCAACGCCCGAGCCGTCGTTCGCGGATGAACCAGCGGATGAACCGGCGTCGACCGATTTGGAAGCCGGGTCGGTTTACACGGCGGAAACCGGCGGCGACGAAAAAACCGCCATCGGGCCCCGTCCGTCGGTGAACGCGCGGCCCGTGGCGGCGGCGACGGCGACCAACACGATTCCCCAGTCCGAGGCGGCGACCAACACGATTCCCCAGCCCGAGGCGGCGACCAACACGATTCCCCAGCCCCAGGCGGCGACCAACACGACTCCTCAGTCCGAGGCGGCGACCAACACGATTCCCCAGTCCGAGGCGGCGACCGACACGATTCCCCAACCCCCGCCCGATCCAGATCCGGAATCGGACCCGCGGCCTCGACCCGCGCGCGTCGAGTCGCCGTCGGATGACCCACCGAACGCATCCTCCGAGACGCGTCGACCGGCGCCGTCCACGACGCCCTCGCCGTCCTCGACGCCCTCGCCGTCCTCGACGCCGTCTCGCGGGACGGACCCCGACGTCGAACGCGGTCCAACGCGTTCAAACGGCTCAAAGTTCGAGACGCCGCGTTTTTACACCGCTCCGAGGGGCTTCGGGCGCGGGGTCGCGAGGGAACCCGACTGCGCCGCTGTGATGGAGGCGAGACGACCGGGAGGGGCGCGGCGCGCGACGGACAGACGCGCGCATCTGGTCAGGTTCAAGCCCGGCGTGTCGGCGGAGAGGTTTCGCGAGGTATCCCTCGCCGTCGCCGCCCGTCCACCGGGGCCGGCGACGGGGGAGGGGACCGAAACACCGGAGAGCACACACGGAGAGCACACGGGAGGGGAGCACACGGGAGGTGGGCACGCGCGGACGCAGGTGGTGGACGTGTCGCCCTCGTCGGTGTTGGTGCCGTCCGCGCCGGGTTTTCGAACCGCGACGCTGTGGACGACGAGCTCCGGGGACGACGAGCTGGAGAAGTTTCGCGCGAGGTTCGCGGCGGACATCGAGCTCATCGAGCCGGACTTTACGATGACCGCGTTTCAAAACCCGGTCGTCTCTCAAAACCCGGTCGTCTCCGCCCCGCGTAGAGACGAGTGCGGGTACTCGCAGGCTAACCTCGTGCCCGGGCAGTGGAACCTCGACCGCGTCGACGGACCTCGACTGGACGGATACTTCTCCCCGCCCGAGTGCCTTTGCGGTAAAGGGGTCCACGTCTACGTCCTCGACACCGGCGTGAGGCTCTCGCACGAGGACTTCGCGCCGGCATCGACGCGGACCAAATCGGGCTGGAACTTTGTCGGCGACGCGTGCGGCGGCGGCGGCGGGAATTCGGTCGACGACGGGTCGGGCCACGGGACGCACGTCGCCGCCACCGCCGTGGGCGCGACGAGCGGCGTGGCCAAGTGTGCCGTCCTCGTCCCGGTGCGAATCCTCGACGAGAACGGCCGGGGCGACGGCGGCGCGATGCTCAGCGCGCTGGACTGGGTCGCGGATCACGACCCCGGCGTGCCCGGCGCTCGGAAGATCGTCTCGATGTCCGTGGGCGGGCCGAGGAGCGCGGTGATCGACGCCGCGGTTTGGGAGTTGGTGAGCGCGGGCGTCGTCGTCGTGGCCGCCGCGGGAAACTCGGGGGAGGATGCAAGCGGGACGTCACCCGCCGGGGAGGTGGCGGCGATAACGGTGGGGAGCACGGGGTGCGAAGACGGGGACTCATTCGATCCGTCTTCGTCTTCTTCGTCTTCTTCGTATGCATCGTCTTCTTCGTGCGGGGGTCCGGACGCGATGAGCGACTTCTCGAACCGGGGAGCCGCGGTGGACGTGTACGCACCCGGCGCGGGGGTACGGAGCGCGTGGATGACGGGCGACCGGGACTTCAGGCGAAGCTCGGGGACGTCCATGGCGACCCCCCTCGTGGCTGGCTGCGTGGCGCTCTTCCTGGAAAAGTATCCATACGCGACGCCCAAGGACGTCGCGAGGGCGATCAAGTCGAGCGCGACGAGGATGCGGGGTGGGGCGGGCGTGGGAGACGCCGGGGTGCTCAACCCCGCGGGGATGCTCTCGACTGCCCCCGACTCGACTAAATGAACACCACTTTTGGTCGGACAATCGGTCGGCTGCAAATTTTCTCGTGTCCTCGCGTGTGCCAAAAATAGACCACCAAAAAAAACCGGGGCGGAATAACAGCGATTCCGGGTGACCTCGATAGGGTCAATAGCGAGCGTCCCCGTCGGGATCAACCGCCAGGCGTCTGGAGGCGGAGTGATCTTCGACGAGCTCACGTCACGTGCGCGGCGAACCGACCCTATTTGCGAACCGGGGTTACGGTGTGTCCGCGGCGCGTGGGTAAGAGGGAGGCACGTCGAATTGGAATCCTAGTCGTTCGGTTTTTAGCGAGATCGAGTGATTGCGAATGGCGGGTCCGGGCGAGGGCACCGGCGAGTCCCGCCTCGCGCGGGGTTCGCAAGGGGGGGAGTGGCCCGCGAGGCCCGCGAGGTCGGAATCGTCCGTGACCGCCTCGAACTTCGTCAAGATCCAGCCGTCGTGGATGAGCCGCGACGGCGGCGACGCGACGCGCGGGGACATCCCGAGGGTCCGGGCGATGACCGGGGCCCGACCCTCGGGGCAGACGATCGGGAAGTCCAGGTCCACCGCGCACGACTACTACGCGCCGGAGGATGTCCTCGACCTGTCCGCGTCCTACGACTCCCCCTCCGTGCGCCTGCCGCCGGTGAGCCCGGGTAAGCGGTCGAGCGCGCCGAACCTCTCCGGCTCCCTCGCGCGCGCCTCCAAGGGCCCGCGAGCGTCGCTCGCGCAATCGCAGCCGAGACGGTCGGAGCCAGCCGCGCACTCGTCCTCCAACGACGGGCGCGCCTTGATGGGCAGCTCCGCGTCGCGCGGCTCGCTCGGCGCCGGGTCCTGGGGCGGGTTCGACGCGGGTGGTTTGGCGCGAAGCAGCCGGCGAAGCGTGGGCGGCGACGGCACCCCCGAGGGCGCGGGCATCTTGACGAGCACCGACGTCGTCGAGTACTACGTCAAAAACGGCCTCGGCGCGCCCATCAAGGTGTTCTACTGCGTCGACGCCCCGCGCACCGAGGACTCGTTCACCCCGTACGACCTGCTCGTGGTGCCCAAGAACCAGGTGCAGGGCAAGAACGTGGAGCACTACACGGTTTCCTCGTCGGGCGTCGTCCACATTCGGCCCGGGGTGCAGAGCGAGTTCACGCCCCTCGGGGAGTGGATGCGCGACAGCAGCGTCTTCTCGCTGCTGAGGCAGATGAAGTACTTCAAGATGTACCTCGTGGGCAAGACGTTCAAGATCTGGCGCGCCAACGTGAGACGGCGACTGTACGAACAGGTTCGCAAGCGGATCGAGCGAAGCCTGTTCCTGACGAAACCCACGTTTTCGTCGACGGTGGCTGAGCTCGGCGCGCTGTGCGCCGAAGTTCGGTACACGCCGGCGATCGTCGTGGACCCGCAGACGACGTACCAGGTGGACGACTTTCGCGAAATCCAGGAGCGCCAACGCGCGAACGTGGTGGTGCCCGCCATGGAGGCGTGCCAGGAGCGCGCCTCGATCGCGCTGGAGCGGGTCATAAAGCGAACGGTGGACCAGGTTCAGGAGTACACGAAGATGATGGAGACGAACGATTCGATCGACGCGATGGTGAGCAAGACGAAGAGTCTGGTGGCGATGAAGCGGGAGAGGCAGGAGCGCGCGCGGGGGTACAAGCGAATCGTGGAGGAGTCGCAGATGCTGCCCAACCTGGTGCGACTCGCCGACCTGATGCTGACCGAGGCGCTCGTGGCGATGGTGCAAAACTCCATGGACGGCCTGCTTCACGTCATGCGCCACCCGGACCCCAAGAGTAAGGGCGTGCTCAGCACCACCGTGCAATTCGCGCACGAGCTCACCACGTTCACCCCCGACGCCAAGGGTGTCATGCGGTGCATCAACGACGCAGTCGTTGATAAGCTCGTGGAGGCAATCGGCGCGATGCCCCGCCTGGTGTTCATGCGGGCCTTCACGCCCCTGTTCGAGGGGTTGGAGAACCACCAGGGCTTCGAAGGCACCCAGTCCCCGATGCAGGTGCTCACGACCCACCCCAACTACACCGACGCCAGGGCTGAGTTTTCGCGGTTTGTGGAATCTTCTTTCGAGAAGAGCGTCGAGTACGCCGAGCAGTTCGAGGATCTCCGCGTCGTGTACAAGTTCGGCCTGTCCTGGAACCAGGAGGAGTACGAGCAGAAGCCCAAGGATCTACCCACGTTCAGGGCGGACATGCGGGTCCAGCGGAACTGGGTCGGCGACCTCGACAAGATGCGGCTGGGCGGCACGGTGGGCGTCGTCTACGTCGACGCCAAGACTCTCAGAGGCGACCTGCACTCCACGGTCACGTCCATGCTCGAGGCCATGAAGGCGCTGCTCCTCGTGGCCGCGAGGGAGGAGTCGACGCGCGTGGGCGACGCCTTCGCCAAGCGCATCAAGACGATGGAGCCGAGGCCGGATGACCTGGCGGGATTCATGACCCTGGTGGACCACGCCCAGACGCACGAGAGGAGCCGCAAGGAGTACAACAACGAGCACAAGATTGTCGAGGACATGTACGGCATGCTGGTCAACTACGACATGCGCATACCCGCGATGGACGGCGCCAAGCTGGACGACCTCAACGAGTCCGTGTCCAAGTTTAAGGGTGACGTCGACGAGGCGAAGGAATTCATCGAATCCAATACGCCGGCGATGATGAAGACGCTCAAGAACGACGCGGCGGACCTGGAGGAGGAGCTGTTCAAGGTGCAGTCCACGCTGAACCAGGGCGTTTTCATGGAGGCCAACGCGGACGCCGCGCTGGTCATGGAGGAGCTCGCCGCTGTCAAGGCGACGCTGGACGCAGCCACCGCTCAGGTGAGCACCTACAAGCGGTACCAGCAGCTCTTTGACCTGGAGGAGGGATCGTTCGATAACCTCAAGATGGCGACCAAGGAGTTCGACACCAAGTTCGAGTCCTGGAACGGCCTCAGGCAGTGGCAGCTCGCGTCGCAGCACTGGCTGTCGGCGCCGTGCCTCGACTTGGTGCTCACCGAGATCAACAACACGGTGGATGAGACCAACACCGCAGCGTTCAAGATGCTCAAGCTCCGCAGGGACGACCAGGTCGTCATGCGCCTGCGCGAAGAGATTGACGCCTTCAAGCGCTTCGTCCCGCTGCTTCAGGAGGTTGCGAACCCGGCGCTGTTGCCCCGACACTGGCAGCGGATCATGGAGCTCATGGAGCAGCCCTACGACGAGGACAAGCCGACGTCGCTGCAGAATCTGGTGGACTGGGGTATCGAGGAAAAGATGGAGGGCCTGGAGAACATCGGCGCCGCCGCGTCCAAGGAGTACTCGCTCCTGCAGACGCTGAACAAGATGATGGGCGAGTGGGCTGGCATGGAGTTCAAATGCATGCCCTACAAGGAATCCGGCACCTACATCCTTGGCGGCTCCGAGGAGGTGCAGGCTCTTCTGGACGACCAGATTGTCAAGGCTCAGGGCATGTGCGCATCACCGTTCGTCAAACCGTTCGAGCAGGACGCGAAAAACTGGTCGCAGGTGCTCAACGTGCTGCAAGACATGCTGGACAACTGGCTCAAGGTTCAGTCCACGTGGCTGTACCTGGAACCTATCTTCAGCTCGGAGGACATCGTCAAGCAGATGCCCGAGGAGGGCGAGAAGTTTGCGCAGGTGGATGCCGAGTGGCGCGACATCATGAACGCCACCAAGGAAGCGCCCGATGTCATCGCAATCGGCAACGATAAGGAACGACTCAACCGTCTCGTGGACTGCAACGAGCTTCTGGATGAGATCCAGAAGGGTCTGGCTGCGTACCTGGAGAAGAAGCGCCTGTTCTTCCCTCGCTTCTTCTTCCTGTCCAACGACGAGATGCTCGAAATTTTATCCGAGACGAAGGATCCCACCAAGGTTCAGCCCCATCTCAAGAAATGCTTCGAGGGCATCGCCAAGCTCAAGTTCTCGGACGGCGAGGACGGCCACGAGGAGCACGACATCCTCGCGATGATCTCCGAGGAGAAGGAGGAGGTTCCCCTCAAGGAAATCATCTCGGTTCAGCAGGCCAACGGTGCGGTCGAGAAGTGGTTGCTGCAGGTGGAGGCTGCGATGTTCGACAACATCGCGCACATCACCGGCGAGGGTATCAAGTCATACGGAGCCAAGCCGAGGGACCAGTGGGTGCTCGACTGGCCGGGTATGGTCGTCCTCGTCGTCACGGCGGTGTTTTGGACTAAGCAGGTCACCGAGGCCATCTCCGACGGCACCCGCGCGGTGGGCAAATACGAGGAGAGGTGCACCAGCGATCTCATGAAAATCGTCGATCGCGTGCGCGGCGAGCTCACGTCGCTGCAGCGTAAGACGCTCGGCGCGCTCGTGGTCATGGACGTCCACGCGCGCGACGTGGTTGCGAACCTGGCCAAGAACAAGGTGAGTTCCCCCACCGATTTCGACTGGCAGGCGCAGCTGAGGTCTTACTGGGAGGAGGACGCATCCGGCGCCAGGGACTTCACGGCGATCATGCGAATCATGTCCGCGGAGGTTGAGTACGGGTACGAGTACCTCGGTAACTCGTCGCGTCTGGTCATCACGCCGCTGACGGACAGGTGTTACCGCACTCTGATGGGTGCGATTCACCTGACGATGGGAGGAGCGCCCGAGGGGCCCGCGGGTACGGGCAAGACGGAGACCACCAAGGACCTCGCCAAGGCTCTCGCCAGGCAATGCGTCGTGTTCAACTGCTCCGACTCGATGGACTACATCCAGATGGGCAAGTTTTTCAAGGGTCTTGCGTCGTCTGGTGCGTGGGCGTGCTTTGACGAGTTCAACCGCATCGACCTCGAGGTGCTCTCGGTGGTGGCGCAGCAGGTGCTCGACATTCAGCGCGCGATCGCCGCGAGGGTGACCAGCTTCATCTTCGAGGGTACCGAGATTGGCCTCAAGTACAGCGCCTGGTGTTCCATCACCATGAACCCCGGTTACGCGGGTCGCTCCGAGCTCCCCGATAACCTCAAGGCGCTCTTCCGAACCGTCGCGATGATGGTCCCGGACTACGCCATGATCGGCGAGATCATCCTCTACTCGTTCGGTTACCTCGAGGCCCGCGACTGCGCCACGAAGATCGTGCAGTGCTACAAGCTCTGCTCCGAGCAGCTCTCCTCCCAGGACCACTACGATTACGGCATGCGCGCGGTGATGGCGGTGCTTCGCGCGGCGGGTAACCTCAAGCGAAGGTTTCCGGATGAGGACGAACACGTCCTGATGCTCCGGTCCATCATCGACGTGAACCTGTGCAAGTTCCTCTCCCAAGACGTGCCGTTGTTCGAGGGCATCATCTCCGACCTGTTTCCCGGCGTGGTGCTGCCCAAGTCGGACTACACCCTGATGGAGAAGGCGATGCGAGAGGCGTGCGCCGAGATGAACCTCCAGGAGGACCCCTACTTTTTCCTCAAAACCACCCAGCTCTACGAGATGATCGTGGTTCGACACGGCCTGATGCTCGTGGGTGCGCCGTTCAGCGGTAAGACCATGTCATACAGGGTGCTGGCGAGGGCCTTGTCCATCATGGCGGAGCGCGGCGAGGAGGGCCAGGTGAAGTGCGAGTACCACTGCGTCAACCCCAAGTCAATCACCATGGGCCAGCTTTACGGTCAGAACGACCCTCAGACGCACGAGTGGCAGGACGGCGTGCTGGCCAAGGTGTACAAGGGGTGCGCGTCGGACCCGAGCCCCAACCGTAAGTGGGTGATGCTCGACGGCCCTGTGGACGCCATCTGGATCGAGAACATGAACACCGTGCTGGACGACAACAAGAAGCTGTGCCTCAACTCGGGCGAGATTGTCGCGATGTCGTCGGTGATGAACATGATCTTTGAGGTTAACGATCTGGCGGTGGCATCACCCGCGACGGTGTCGAGGTGCGGTATGGTATACCTGGAGCCCCATCAGCTCGGCTGGCGGCCGTTGTGCCTCTCGTGGCTCAACACCTTCCCAGAGACCATCAAGCAGTCGTTCAAAGACCGGGTGCTGGCTTTATTTGACTGGCTCGTGCCGGTGTCGATCCGGTTTATGAAGCGCGAGATCAAGGAGGTTGCTGAGACGACATACGAGGGCACCAACGTCGCCGTGAACCTCATGCGCACGTTCAAGTCACTTCTCGTCGAGCAGCTCGCCGACCCCAAGGGCCTCATCGCCAGCATCAAGCGCGAGAGCGACATGGAGAAGCACATCGACTCGTGCTTTGTCTTTTGCCTCGCGTGGTCCATCGGAGGTACGGCAAACTCCAACGAGGGCAGGCTCGCCTTCGACGAGTTCGTCCGCGTCGCGTACAAGGGTGAGCTCGACTTACCTCACGGCGATAATACCGTGTACCAGGGCCCCAGTGGCGAGAAGTACAACCTTCCGGAGGACATTCCCGAGGGGCACATGACCACCTCAACGCCGCTGCCGCCGGACGAGGTCAAGACTAAGGATCCCGAGGGTAACCTCGTCCCGACCAGGACCACGATCTACGACTTCAGATGGAACGTGACCAAGAGCGAGTGGGTGCCGTGGGAGAACGATATCGACAAGTCCCCCATCCCACCCGAGATGTCTTTCAAGCAGATCATCGTCCCGACCGTGGACACGGTCAGGTACCTCTTCCTCGCAGATCTGTCCATCCAGTACAACAACCCGATACTCTTCTGCGGACCCACCGGCACTGGCAAGTCCGTTTACATGCAGGGTCACCTCATGGGCATGGACAAGGAGAAGTGGGCGCCGCCAAACTTTGTCGGGTTCTCCGCGAAGACCTCCTCCAACATCACCCAGTACCTCATCGATGCCAAGTTGGACAAGCGACGCAAGGGGTACTACGGGCCGCCCATCGGAAAACGCATGGCGATCATGGTGGACGACCTGAACATGCCACAGAAGGAGGTATACGGCGCTCAGCCCCCTATCGAGCTCTTGAGGCAGTACATGGACCACGGGGGCTGGTACGACCGGGAGAATAACTTCAGGAACATGCAGGACTGCCTGTTTGTGGCGGCGATGGGTCCCCCCGGCGGCGGGCGATCGCCCATCACGCAGCGGTATCAGAGGCACTACAACTTGCTCTCCATCGTGGAGTTTGACAGCAAGGCGCTCGAGCACATCTTCGGCACGATCCTCGGGTGGTTCTACAAGACCAAGGAGTTCCCTAAGGATATCCAAAAGCTCCAAAAGTCGGTCATCGAGGCTACCCTGGACGTGTACAACACCTCCATCAGCAAACTGCTCCCCACCCCTGCCAAGTCGCACTACACCTTCAACCTTCGCGACGTCAGCCGCGTGATCGAGGGTCTCACCCTGCAAAAGGCTGAGGGCATCAAGACGGGCCTGGGCGGCGTCGGCGAGCACTACCGCCTGTGGGTGCACGAGACTTTGCGGGTGTTCTACGACCGCCTGGTGGACGACGAGGACCGACATTGGTTCCTGGAGTACATCAAGGACCTCACGGAGACGCACTTTGGCCAAAACTTCAACGAGCTCTTCGCTCACCTGGACGAGGACGGCGACGGAACGGTGGACGCCGAGGAGCTCAGGCACTGCATGTTCGGCGATTTCATGGGAGACGACGAGCCCGACAGCCAGGGCGGCGACCGTCTGTACGATGAGATCACCGACATGAAGGAGGTGGTGACCCGACTCGAGGAGTACCTCGTGGACTACAACGGCATGAGCAAGTCACCGATGAATCTGGCCATGTTCCTCTACGCCGCCGAGCACGTGGCGCGAATCTGCCGCGTGCTCAAGCAACCCGGCGCGCACCTGCTCGCGGTGGGCGTCGGCGGCTCCGGGCGGCAGTCGCTGTCCAGGCTCGCCGCGTTCATCATGGGCATGGAGTCGTTCCAGATTGCCATCTCAAAGTCGTACACCACGGTGGAGTGGAAGGAGGATTTGAAAAAGTTCTGCAGGGCGGCTGGCGCCGAGGGCAGACCGTGCGTATTCCTCTTCTCCGACTCCCAGATCAAGGACGAATCCTACGTCGAGGACATAAACAACATCCTCAACAGCGGCGAGGTGCCCAACCTCTTCCCCTACGACGAGCGAGCCGCGGTGATGGAGCAGTGCAGGGTGCGCGCCAAGAAGGCTGGACAGATTTTGGAATCCGCCGAGGAGCTCTGGCACTACTTCATCGCCAGCTGCAAGGCGAACCTGCACATCATCCTGTGCTTCTCGCCCATCGGCGAGGCGTTCAGGGAGCGGCTCCGGCAGTTCCCCTCGCTCGTCAACTGCTGCACCATCGACTGGTTCCGAGAGTGGCCCAACGACGCGTTGGAAGCGGTTGCTTTTAAAATCTTAGCCGACGTGGACGTCCCCGCCGAGGAGCGCCAAAAGCTGCTCGTCATGTGCAAGAGTTTCCACAAGGGGGTGGGCGAGCTCTCCGAGGAGTACCTCGCCAAGGAGGGGCGGCACAACTACGTCACGCCCACGTCCTACCTCGAGCTGCTCAACATGTTCACCTCGTTGTTGGCCAAGCAGAGAGAAGCCGTCTCCGGCGCGAAGCGGAGGTACGAGGTTGGTCTGGAGAAGCTCGCCTTCACCGCGGATGCCGTGAGGGACATGCAGGACGAGCTCACGGCGCTCAAGCCCAACCTGATCAAGACGGTCGCCGAGACGGAGGAACTCATGGAGAAGGTGCAGCGCGAAAAGGTGGAGGTTGTCGAGCCGAAGAAGGCTGCCGTCGACGAGGAGGTTGCCGAGGCGGCCAAGAAGGGCGAGGCGGCGGGGGCGGTGAAAAAGGAATGCGAGGATCTGCTCGCCGAGGCCATCCCCGCGCTCGAAGCCGCCGTCGCCGCGCTGGACACCATCACGGACAAGGACATCAAGTACGTCAACTCGTTCAAGAGCCCGCCGGCGATGATCAAGTTGGTGCTGGAGTCTGTGTGCGTGGCGCTGGCTGTCAAGCCCGCCAAGGTGCCCGATCCGGCGGGTACCGGCAAGATGATCGAGGACTACTGGCCCCCGTCCAAGAAACTCCTCATGGACCCGACGTTCATCGATCAGCTCCGCGGCTACGACAAGGACAACATCGACCCCGTGATCATGGAGAAGCTCCGCACCAGGTACATAGCGGATGAAACCTACACCATCGAAAAGGCTGAAAACGCGGCGGCTGCCGCGGCGGGTCTGTGCAAGTGGGTCTTCGCCATGGACTCGTACGACCGAGTCGCCAAAATCGTCGCACCGAAGCAGCTCGCGCTCGCCGAGGCCGAGGCTGAGTACCAGAAGATCATGGACGCGCTCAAGGAGAAGCAGGATAACCTCGCGGATATCATGGGCAAGCTCGCCGCGATGGAGCAGCAGCTCGAGGATTCCGTCAACGAGAAGAAGCGCCTCGAGGATGAGGTTGACTTGTGCACGGTAAAACTCGAGCGCGCCGAGTCTCTGATCGGCGGCTTGGGCGGCGAGGGCGAGCGCTGGAAGGAGAGCGCCGCCAAGCTCGGCATCGCATACGAGAACCTCACCGGCGACATGCTCATCGCCGCGGGCATGATCTCGTACCTCGGAACCTTCACCATGGCGTTTAGGGACGGCATCGCCGACTCGTGGGTCAGCATGTGCAAGGAGAGCGGGATCCCGTCCTCGCCCAAGTTTTCGCTTCAGGACGTCCTGGGTGACCCGGTGGCCATTCGCAAGTGGGGCATCGCGGGCTTACCCAACGATTCGTTCTCCATCGACAACGGAATCATGATTGCCAACGCGAGGCGATGGCCGCTGATGATTGACCCGCAGGGACAGGCGAACAAGTGGATCAAGAACATGGAGCGCGAGAACAACGTGCAGGTGATCAAGCTGACCGACGGTGATTACCTCCGCACGCTGGAGAACGCCATCCAGTTCGGCCTACCCGTGCTACTGGAGAACGTCAAAGAGGAGCTCGACCCGTCCCTGGAGCCGCTGCTGCTGAAGCAGCTGTTCAAGTCGGGCGGCGTGATGTGCATCAAGCTGGGCGAGAGCATCATCGAGTTCTCCGACAACTTCCGCTTCTACATCACAACCTCAATGCGCAACCCGCACTACCTGCCGGAGACCGCCGTTAAGGTGACGCTTCTCAACTTCATGATCACGCTCGACGGCCTGAGCGATCAGCTCCTGGGCGTGGTCGTGGCGGAGGAGAGACCCGACCTGGAGGCGCAGCGCCAAAAGCTCGTCGTGGAATCCGCGGATAACAAGAAGCGCCTCAAGGACATCGAGGACCGCATCCTGCACACGCTTTCGTCGTCCGAGGGTAACATCCTCGACGACACCGCGGGCATCGAGACCCTCAAGGAGGCGAAGATTGTATCCGACGAGATCACCGAGAAGCAGATCGTCGCCGAGGCTACGCAGGTTGAGATTGACGCCGCGCGAGAGGGGTACAAGCCCTGCGGAGCGTACAACTCGGTGCTGTTCTTCACCATCCGCGACTTGGCGAACATCGACCCCATGTACCAGTACTCGCTGTCCTGGTTCATCTCGCTGTTTGTGCGTTCGATCCACGCCTCCGCGGAGGAATCCGAGGACGAGGACTCGGGCGAACCCGCGGAGGTTGACCTCGACGAGCGGTTGAAGATCATCGCGGAACACTTCACGTACTCGCTGTACCAGAACGTGTGCCGATCGCTGTTCGAGAAGGACAAGCTGCTCTTCTCGTTCCTGCTCTGCACGAGGATCATGACCAGCGAAGATCGGCTGCCGGTGGAGGAGTTTAATTTTTTCCTCACCGGCGGCGTGGGCATCACCGCCAAGTCCGTGCCCCAGCCCAAGGGCGAGGAGTGGATCAGCGCGAAGATGTGGGGCGAGGTGACTCGCCTCGCGTCGACGTGCTCGGTGTTTGAGAACCTCCCGGACCACATCGCGCAGGACACCGCGGCGTGGAAGGCGATTTACGACTCGGTGCAGCCACAGGAGATGACCTACCCGGGTGAGTACGGGACGCAACCCACGGCTTTCCAGAAGCTCTTGGTGATGCGGTGTTTGCGCCCCGACAAGGTGACACCGGCGGTGAACGATTTCGTGGATGCGACGATGGGCCGCAGGTTCATCGAGCCGCCGCCGTTTGACCTGCAGGGTTCGTACAACGAGTCCAACGCGATGACGCCGCTGCTGTTCATCCTGTCCGCGGGCTCCGACCCCACCGCCGCGCTGCTAAAGTTCGCGGACGAGGCGGGCAAGGGATCCGACATCGGCGTCATCTCCATGGGGCAGGGTCAGGGTCCCAAGGCGGCTGTGCTCATCGAGGAAGGGCGCGAGACGGGCAAGTGGGTGCTGCTCCAGAATTGCCACCTGGCGCCCTCCTGGATGCCCTCGCTGGAGAAAATCTGCGAGGGAATCAACGCGGAGAACACCGACGAGCAGTTCAGGCTCTGGCTCACGTCCATGCCGTCCCCGGCTTTCCCGGTTTCGATCCTTCAAAACGGAGTCAAGATGACCAACGAGCCCCCTCGCGGTTTGCGCGCTAACATGCGCCGCTCCTTCCAGCTCGAACCCATCGCCGACGAGGAATTCTTCGAGGGGTGCAACAAGCCGGAGGTGTTCAAGAAGCTCTGCTTCGGCCTCGCGTTCTGCCACGGGTTTGTTCAGGAGCGTCGCGCGTTCGGGCCCATCGGGTGGAACATCCCCTACGGCTTTGACGACGGAGACCTCAAAATCTCCGTCCGACAGCTCCAGATGTACATCAACGAGAACGAACAGACGCCGTTCGAGGCGCTCAAGTACGCCACCGGCGAGTGCAACTACGGCGGGAGGGTCACCGATGACAAGGATAGGCGCCTGCTCAACACCCTGTTGCGCAAGGTGTACGCTCCGGCTGCGCTGAAGAAGGGTTTCAGACTGTCCGAGAGTGGCACCTACGTCATCCCAGAGGAGGGCTCGCATGAGTCTTACCTGGATTACATTGCGACGCTTCCTATTCTTCCGTTACCGGAGGCGTTCGGACTGCACGAGAACGCCGACATCACGAAGGATCTCGGGCAGACGGCGCTTCTCACCGAGACGCTGATAAAGACTGGGGGCGGATCGGGTGGCGGTGGCGGCGCGCAGGATGAGCTCGTGGCCAAAATCACGAAGGATATCATCGACCGGCTGCCGCCCAACTTTGACATCGAGGCCGTCCAGCGAAAGTTCCCGGTGCGGTACGAGGAGAGCATGAACACGGTGCTCGCGCAGGAGATGCTGCGCTACAACCGGCTCCTCTCCATCATCCGCAACAGCCTGCTTCAGCTGCAGAAGGCCATCGCCGGCTTGTCCGTGATGTCCGCGGAGCTGGAGAAGGTTTTCAACTCTTTCGCGATTGGCCAGGTGCCGGCGATGTGGATGGGCAAATCCTTCCCCTCGCTCAAACCCCTCGGATCGTACATCGAGGACCTGCTGGCCAGGCTCGACCTGTTCGATGGCTGGTACAGGAACGGACAGCCCTCCATCTTTTGGATCTCGGGCTTCTTCTTCACCCCGTCGTTCACCACCGCGGCACTGCAAAACTTTGCGCGCGGAAACAACTACGCCATCGACACGGTGGGCTTCGAGATGGAGATGATGGAGATGGACCCTGGACTGTACACCGAACCGCCCGACAGCGGCATCTACATCCACGGTCTGTTCATGGAGGGATGCGCGTGGGATAAGGACAAGAAGATGCTGTGTGAGAGCAGGCCCAAGGTTCTCTTCGAGCCCGGGCCTTGCATCCACCTCAAGCCGGTGCTGCTCAGCGACATCAAGGATTACCCCCACTACTCTTGCCCGGTGTACCGGACCGCGGAGCGCAGGGGCGTGCTGGCGACGACGGGCCACTCCACAAACTTCTTGATGATGATGAAGATGCCGACGGACGTGGACCCGGATCACTGGGCGATGCGAGGCGTCGCCATGCTGTGCAGCCTCAAGGACTGAGGTGGAGGCTGCACAATTCTTTGGTTAGCCAAACACTTAGAGGTTCGCAACCTGTGTTACTTTAAACGTGTGAATACTATCGTAGCTATGAAATCAACGAGCGGACGGTGCCGTCATTGCGACCCCGTCCTCCTCCTACTTCTTCTTCTTGCCCTCCCTCTTCTGCTTGCCCTTGGCCTCCGCCGCGAACTCAGCCTCCGCTGCGGCGTCCCACTCCGCCCGGACTTTATCGGCGTTCGCCTTCAATTCGGCCCTCCACTTCCAACCCGATTCCAACCACGGCACGAGCTTCTTGTTGAGCCAATTGAAGAGTAGGCCGAGGCCGATGAGGACGGCGAGCGACTTCTTGTCGATCTTGCTCCAGTCGATTGCCATGTTCAACGCGGAGTGCTGTGGCCAGAATGAAGAAAAAGTGCACAACAGCCCAAACCCTCGCTCCCCGAAATTTGCCTCGGCTCTGGCCTGCTTTGTGGCGAGTTGGCGAGCAGTTGGCGACATTCGCGAATCTCGACCAATCACGATCCTCCTTTGCGTCAGGATTTTTTATTGGTCTTGCCCGTTCGGCAAAACAGCTTTTTGATGACGTCGGCTTGGCGTCTTGCACTGTGAAGGCGCGAAGCACCAGGGCGGGTGGGATTCGATCGGGACGCGTCGGTCGCATCCGCATTTGGATAGGATGAGCGCGTGCGTCGCGCTGGGAAGGTCGGTCCAGATTTCACCCCGCGAGCCCCACGGTCGTCGGCCCCTCGATCATTTTTTTCGCGGGAACCCTTGGGAAAAGGAACAACCCGTTCGGTCGTCACCCGCGCTCGACCCTGACTGACCCCTTAACCTCCCCGATCCGATGCGCAGGATGCCGGTGGTGAATTCCACTCGCGGTGTTCCGATACCCTCGCGACGATGCGTCTCGCGAGCGTCGTCGGGCGCCGTCCGGTGGCGCGGTAGCCACCTCGCGTGGCGCCGCGACCCCTCATCAAGCCCTGGGCCGCGGCGATCGCGCGCCGGTCCGGAGGCCCCGGGGGAGACGTTCCCACGACGCGGAAACGGCGAGGCGGAGGACGACCAAGCGGCGATGGAAGACGACCAAACGCGCGAGGAGGACCCCGTCGGCGACGACCGCGAGGCGTTCAAGCGGGAGCAGGAGCTCCAGTTCAGCCTGAACGCAATCAGGCAAAAGGCGCTCATCCGCACCCGGCCGACGGGCTCGGAGGAACTCGAGCGGTGGGATCCCGACGCGGACGAGACGTCCGGGGAATTGAACGACGGCACAGCTGGCGACCCTCAAGATCGGGCACCCGTCGGGCGCGCCGGCAGGGACCCGCGCGTCCTCGTCTCCCCGTCGATGCTCCGCTCGGGGGTGCGCGCCGGTAAGAAACCCATCTTCGGTAAAGAGGAGCTCGACGAGGTCATCGCGCTCGCCATCCCAGCGCTCGGATCTCTGCTCGCGGACCCGCTCATGTCCCTGGTGGACACGGCGGTGGTGGGGCGACACTCGAGCACGTCCCTCGCGGCGCTCGGTCCGTCCACGGCGGTGTTCCAGATTGTCTTCCAGCTCTTCTCGTTTCTGAGCATCACGACGACGGGGATGGTGGCGAGGGCGTGCGCGGGTGGCGATAACGGCACCGTGCGCAGGGCGCTCGCGAACAGCACCATCCTGGCGGTCGCCTTCGGGACCGTGACCTGCCTCGGCCTGAACGCCTTCGCCCCGGCGGTGTTATCCGCGATGGGCTGCGGAACCGATCTCGTCGCCGCGGCTACGCCCTACCTCCGCGTTCGAGCCTTTGCCATTCCCGCGGTGCTCTTCTGCACGTCCGCGCAGGGCGGGTGCCTCGGGTTACAGGACGCCAGGACGCCGCTCCTGATATTCACCCTCGCGGCGGTCGTCAACGTCGCCGGGGACTTGTACGCGGTGGGCGGTGCGGGCGGGCTGGGGGGTTTGGGGTTTGGTTTAGGGTTGGGGGTTAAAGGAGCGGCGTGGGCCACGCTGGCGGCGCAATACGTCAGCGCGGCGGTTTTCTTTCGCGTGCTGACGTCGCGACGGATGCTGCCGCTCACGTGGGGGGACTGGAGGCTGCCCTCGGGGGCGGAGATGCGGCAGATGTGCTCCATCTCGGGCATGCTCCTGCTCGGGTCTCTCTGCCGCATGGGGGTATACACGATGATGACGATGACGGCGTTGAAAATCGGCGCGCTCACCATGGCGGCGCACCAGGTGGCGCTGCAAATCTTCTGGACCCTGACCTACTTCGTGGACCCGCTGTTCGTCGCGGCGACGTCGTTCATCGCGCGGGATCACGGCAGGCGCCCCGAACGCGTCCGTCGCATGGCGTGGCTCCTGTTGCGCTTATCCGTCGGCGTCGGCGCGTTTATCGCCGTCGTCTGCTACCTCATCCCCACGTTTGCCGCCGGCACGTTCACGACCGACCCGACGCTCGCGACGATGATAGGGTCCATCGCGCCGCTCATGGGCACCGCGCAGCTCGTCAGCGCCGTCGTGTTGGTCGCCGAGGGCGTCCTCATCGGGTGCGGCGACCTGCGTTACCTGCTCAAGGTGCACTGCTTAAATTTTTTCGCGTTGGGCGCGCTGCTCTGGTGGGTGCGCCACTCGGGGTTGGGTCTGCACGGGATCTGGATCGCGGTCCTCGCCAACCAGCTCCTGAGGCTGAGCCAGCACGCGGCGCACGTGTGGCGAGGGGGAGGCCCCGACCTCTTGGACAGGGCGACGAAAGCGGCCGCGGGCGACGGCGGCGGGTGACGCGAAAGACGATGCGCGTAAATTCCAGACTGATCCGCGTACGTACGACGAGGCGCGCGTCCGGTCCTCCGCCGACGCCGGGCGGACGCGCGGAGAGTCAGTCTCGGGGGATTTACTCTTTCTATTTCTCGGGAGGGGCGAGCGGCGGCGGCGGCGGCGCGGCGGCCCGACCCGCCCACCTCACTTGTTGTAACGCTTATGATTAAGATTGCGATAAGAGCGCTCAGTCGGGCAACCGACGGACCGCGGCGTACGCGAACGTGGCGGCCAGGACGACGGCCGTCGCCAACGCCGCGAGCTCGTGATGCGGGTCCACTCCCGCCGCGTGCGCACCCAGCCCCCCGAGGAACCACCCTCCTCCTCCTCCTCCTCCTCCTCCTCCTCCTCCTCCTCCTCTCGCCTCGACATCGTCACCGCCGGATGGTCCCGGCAGCTTCGGTCCCTCGCCCATCGGTCCGCCCCGGTGCCTCGCGGTCGCCTCG